>Ga0208699_1000043_pt1 | contig 25488 bp, 20 predicted proteins | sample DeeseametaMP2097_FD_185489 | JGI IMG/M metagenome (GOLD analysis project Ga0208699, IMG submission 185489) | Marine microbial communities from the Deep Pacific Ocean - MP2097 (SPAdes) | ecosystem: Environmental > Aquatic > Marine > Oceanic | place: North Pacific Ocean | collected 2011-05-26 | reverse complement strand
CAAGCCACAAACTCGCTGAACAGCTCTATAAGCAGGCCGAAGACGCTGAAGCAGCCGCTCAGGGAGCAGGCCAGGAGGCTGAGGGCGACGGCGCCGAGGCCGGTGAAGAGAATGTGGTCGATGCTGAGTTTGAAGAGATCAAGGACGAAAAAGACGAGAAGTAAACTTCCAGAACCAGGAAGCAGGAAGGGTGAGGCGGCAGGTGTGCAAGACATGCCTGCCGTCTGCGCGTATCTAATGACCCCTGCCTTCCCCTCCAGGGGAGTCACTGAACAAGGGTAGAAGAGAAGATGTCAAAACAGGATTACTACGAAGTACTGGGTGTCAATCGCAATGCTTCAGAAGCTGAACTGAAGAAGGCCTATCGGCGGCTGGCAATGAAGCACCACCCGGATCGTAATCCTGATGATAAAAAGGCCGAAGCCAGCTTCAAAGAGGCCAAGGAGGCCTATGAGGTCCTCTCTGACGGCCAGAAGCGGGCCGCTTACGACCAGTTTGGCCATGCCGGTGTCGATAATTCGGCGGCCGGTGGAGGTTCCGGTTTCGGCGGTGGTTTTGGTGGGGCGGGTGACATCTTCGGCGATATCTTTGGTGATATCTTCGGTGGCGGCGGCGGAGGGGGTCGTCAGGCCAGAGGATCAGACCTGCGCTACAACCTCGAGCTCTCTCTTGAAGATGCCGTTAAGGGAAAAGAGGTCCGGATTCGTGTTCCTGCACTTCGAGCCTGTGACTCCTGTAGCGGCAGTGGTGCTAAGCCCGGTACCCAACCCAAGACCTGTGGGGGGTGTGGCGGACGCGGTCAGGTGCGGATGCAGCAGGGCTTTTTCTCAGTCCAACAGACCTGCCCACAGTGCCGTGGTGCGGGCGAGGTCATCAGTGATCCCTGTAGAAAGTGCAGTGGAAGCGGGCGCATCGAAGAGAGCCGCACCCTATCGGTCAAAGTACCCGCTGGAGTCGATAGCGGAGACCAGATCCGCCTGGCTGGAGAGGGTGAGTCGGGCCCTAAAGGGGCTCCTCCTGGGGATCTCTATGTACAGATCAATATCAAGACCCATCCGATCTTCAAGCGTGATGGCGACAACCTCTACTGTGATCTTCCCGTCAGCTTTACCACTGCAGCCCTCGGGGGTGAGCTTGAAGTTCCCACCCTCGATGGTCGAGCAACTCTGAAAATCCCTGAGGGGACCCAGAGTGAGAGACTCTTTCGTCTGCGCAGGAAGGGGGTCAAAAATGTTCGATCCGGTGCGACCGGGGATCTCTTCTGCCGTGTCTCAATCGAGACCCCGGTCAACCTTACCCCAAAGCAAAAAGAGCTCCTTGGGGAGTTTCAGAAGATCACCAGTGAAGGGGGTCATAAGCACAGCCCCCGCTCCGGCAAGTGGACCGATCGGTTGAAGTCATTCCTCGATGATTTGGTGACCTAGAACAGAGAGAGTACCCCTCATCGCAAGGACCGTTAACTCCCGTTATTGCCAACGAAGTGAAGCAATCGAGACGTTGAACAACCATATTGCCTGGGTCTCCTAGCAATGACCTTGCAAGATCCATGATGGCAAATCCCCACTGGGCTGTAGTGATGCATTTATCGAATGTTATGTTGTTGAACACAGCTCACAATGACCGGAATGAGGTCACTTTTCCCTTTTCCCTTTCACCTTTAACCTTTATCCTCTCCCTCTGTTAAAAAAAGGATAAGTGAACCCAATGATTGAACTGATCGACACCCCCCTCGATGGAGTTAAACTCATCAAGCCCAGGGTCTTTGGTGACGACCGCGGCTTCTTCTTTGAGAGCTTTAACAGCAGGGAGTACGCTGAAGCCGGGCTTCCCACTGCCTTCCTCCAGGATAACCACTCAAGGTCAACACGGGGCGTGCTGCGGGGGCTCCACTTTCAATACCCCTCCTGGCAGGGGAAACTGGTGCGCACAGTGACCGGTGAGGTCTTTGATGTTGCAGTCGATATTCGCCCTGACTCACCGACTCGGGGCGAGTGGTATGGGACAATCCTCTCGGTAAAAAACCACCACCAACTGTGGATTCCACCTGGGTTTGCCCACGGATTCTGTGTCTTGAGCGACGAGGCCGATTTTCTCTACAAGGTGAGCGGCCACTACTACACCCCTACCGATGAGATTTGTATTCGCTGGGATGATCCGGATATTGGCGTCCAGTGGCCGCTGGAGGCCCCTCTTGTCTCTGAAAAGGATGGTGAGGGCATCGCATTTGGTGAAGTTCATTTTTCCTGACCACTTATGAATATACTTCTCATTGGCCGTAGCGGTCAGGTGGGCCAGGCACTGGAACGGTTGCTCCACAATGGCCATGATCTTATCGCCTTGGACAGAAGTGATCTTGATCTGACAGATCAAGGGGCCATCACTTCTGCAATTGATGATTCAGACCCCGATGTGGTGATCAATGCCGCAGCCTATACTGCGGTCGATCGGGCTGAGAGTGAACCCGAACTCGCCACAGCGATAAATGCAACGGCACCGGGATTGATTGCTGAAGCATCCGCTGCCGCAGGAGCCTGGATTATCCACTACTCGACGGATTACGTCTTTGATGGCAGTGGCACACGCCCCTATAGGGAGAGTGACCTCACTCAACCTCTTGGCACCTATGGCAGGACCAAGTGGGAGGGTGAGGAGGCCGTGCGCAGGGCAAATGCTGAACATCTGATTCTCCGTACCAGCTGGGTCTATACCTGGCACGGGCACAATTTTCTGCTCACCATGCTGCGGCTGGCGAGTGAGAGAGACCTGCTTAAGGTGGTTGATGATCAGATCGGATCGCCCACCTATGCGGAGGATCTGGCATCGATGACGGTTAGCATAATCGAAAAACTGGAGATCGATGAACTGAACTCTGTTGCCGGCACCTACCACATTACCCACCAGGGGCAGACCAACTGGTGTGATTTTGCCCGAAAGATCTTTATCCTGGCCGGTATTAAGGGGGTTGAGGTTGAAGGGATCCCTACCGAGGCCTATCCGACCCCTGCACCCAGGCCCCGTTATTCGGTCCTTGATGGTGATCGACTCAAGCGGGTCTTTAACCTTGAGATGCCCGGCTGGGAGTCTGGCCTCAGGCGCTGTATCGAGGAGGGTGGTCTTGCCCGGAGCAAGTGAACAGCTTGCCGTCGATGGGGTTCTGGCCAAGAGGATCAGACTCTTTGAGACCCGTCCCAGCCAGCAGGAGATGGCGGCAGAGATTGAGGCTGTTATCGATCGGGGTGGTGCGCTCATCGCTGAATCGGGGACTGGGACTGGAAAAACCTTTGCCTACCTGGTGCCTGTCATCCAGTCAGGACGCAGAGCGATTCTTTCGACAGCGACCAAGACCCTTCAGGATCAGCTCTTTGACCGGGATCTCCCTCTGGTGAGGGAGGCACTGGATCTGCCCCTTCAGGTGGCCCGGCTAAAAGGGCGATCAAACTATCTCTGTCTCTATCGCTACAAGACCAATGGGATGGAGGTGTTCAAAATGGGTGCCGCCATGCGTTCAGACTTTGATCAGATACGGCAGTGGAGTGCATTCACCCCAAGTGGTGATATCGGTGAAGTTGATGATATTGCCGAAGACTCCCGTGTCTGGCCCATGGTGACCTCAACCCTCGACAATTGCCTGGGGGGAAAATGCCCCGATGTGGAGAAGTGCTGGGTTATTCAGGCGAGAAAAGAGGCGTTGAACGCCGATCTTGTAATCATCAACCACCACCTCTTCTTTGCCGATCTTAACCTTAAAGAGGAGGGGTTCGGCCAACTTCTGCCTGGGGCGGAGGTGGTTGTGTTTGATGAGGCTCATCGGTTGCCCGGGATCGCCCAGGACTTTGTCGGTGAAGGGGTAACCGGTTACCAGTTCTATGAACTGGCTAAAGATCTGCGGGTTGAAGAGAGACGTGAGAAGAGTGGGGTTGAGGGGCTGATTGGCGCCGCTGACAAGCTTGAGAAGGCCGCGGCAGATCTTCGCCTCTCTCTGGGGCGAGAGAGCCGGCGCGGAGCACTGGCAGATATCGAGGGCGATCAAGAGTTTCAAAAGACCGTCAACAGGTTGAGTGAAGCGCTTATTCACTTTACCGGGCTGTTGGAGGCGGCGGCCCCGGTAGGTGATGGACTGGAACGCTGTTATCAAAGAGCTCACTCACTTAGAGAGCGGTTTCATCTGATTCTTGATCGGGATTCCATCGAGTCGGTACGCTGGTTTGAGACGACTCCACGCTCATTCTCTTTGAGAATGACCCCGCTTGATATCGGCACCACCTATCGCAAACTGATTGCCAGTGATGATCGGGCCTGGCTCTTTACTTCGGCAACCCTCTCGATTAATGGCGATTTTAGCCTCTACCAGGAGAGGATGGGGCTGGAAGAGGCGATGACCGCCCTCTGGCAGAGCCCCTTTGACTATCAAAGCCAGGCGCTCCTCTACCTTCCGGAGGGGCTGCCGGAACCGAGAATTTCAGGCTACACCGAACTTGCGATTGAGGCCATCATCCCTGTTTTGAAAGCGACAGCGGGTCGGGCTTTTATTCTCTTTACCAGCTATCGCGCCCTTGATATTGCCCATGAGGTGTTGGAGGGGGAGATTGACCACCCTCTTCTGGTCCAGGGGAGTGCACCCAGAGGGGAACTGCTTGAACAATTTCGCAAGGCGGGAGATGCGGTACTTCTCGGCACCTCCAGCTTCTGGGAGGGGGTTGATGTTCGGGGGGAGGCACTCTCCTGTGTGGTCATCGACAAACTACCCTTTGCTGTGCCCGATGAGCCCGTCCTCAGGGGACGAATGGCCGCCCTTGAGGCGGAGGGGAGAAACCCCTTCTTTGAGCTTCAGGTTCCGGAGGCCGCGATCACCCTCAAGCAGGGGGCGGGGAGGCTGATCAGAGATGCCACCGACCGCGGAGTGCTGATGATCTGTGACCCCAGGCTGGTCACCAAAGGGTATGGAAAGACCTTTCTCGACAGCCTGCCGCCGATGAAACGAACCCGCAGCCTGGAAGAGGTGGAGGCTTTCTTTGTCAGTTGAAAGTGAGAGAGTGGTGTTGGGAATTGAGACCGCTACCCGCGGGTGTTCGGTTGCTCTGGTGTCCAGTGGGAGGAGCGCCACCCTTTTTGAAGAGGCAGGACGCACCCACTCCGAGCGCCTCCTGCCGATGATTGAGGCGCTTCTGACTGACCAGGGAATGGCTCTGACCGATCTCGATGGGATCGCCTTCGGCGCAGGCCCGGGTTCATTTGTTGGTATTCGTATCGGCGCATCAGTTGCACACGCTTTGGCCCTTGCCGCCGGGGTGGGCACCGTTCCTGTCTCCTCACTGGCTGCCCTTGCTGCTGCTCAGGATCAACCCCTGGTTGCGGTTGCCGTTGATGCCCGCATGGAGCAGGTCTACTGGGGGTGCTATCGAAGAGTAGGAGCGGATCGGGTCAAACTGATAGGTGATGAAGTGGTGGTGGGCCCGGGAGAGGTCTCTCTGCCCGACCCTGGAGACAACGAGATCTGGTTCGGAGTGGGAAGTGGCTGGAGTCTCTACAGTGATCGGATGGGTGCCAGGCTTCAGGGGAGGGTCTCAACCTGGGAGGGCGAGGGGTTGCCCCATGCCCGGGAGGTGGCCCGTCTCGGTCTTCAGATACTGGAGAGCGGGGGAGCAACCGATCAGATCGGCCTGCCGAGTTATGTGCGCCAGCGGGTCGCAGCGCTGCCGGGTGAGAAGCTGTAGCGGAAGTTCTTGGATTGCTTCGTCGTTTCGTCTCAAAAAAACGGGCGGGGTATCGACCATTCCACTTTCGCCTGGTTTTCAACAATCCACATAGAATTTTTTCTCTCCAAGTTTTTTGCCATCCAGTTTGAAGATGACATTCCACTCACCGATAAAATCCTCCATACCCACAGTGGGGTCGAAAAAACTGAAGAAAGAAGAGCCTGTGGGGCGATGGAGCTTGATCCAGGCCCAGACCCTCTTTGTTCCTGATGAATGGACAATCGGGAACTCGGTTTTTTCACGCTGATTTCGTGTGGGATCGTTCCACAAAACCTCAAAAGTGTGCTCCCCCTTCTCCAGGTCTTTGAACTCGGCAACGGCGTAGATCATCTCTGAACAGTCAAACTCACTCATGGCTTCATGGTCGGGGATCTTCTCCTCTGACTGGGAGGTGAAATAGAAGCGGTTGCTGTTGCTCTGATCACCTCTGTCGATGGGGGCAGTCTTGTTGGTGGTATTGGTTGAGGTTTTGTTTCCAAGGTAGTCATCGAGAAGACCTTGCTCCCAGGCCCAGTAACCACCACCAGCAAGGGGTGCAACAATAAAAATCAGAAAAAGGAAAAGTCTTTTCATTTGTACCCTCTTGATATCGATTGGTTTTGAGTTGTAGCAGGAAGCGTGATGACGATAGAGAGCCCACCCTCTTCAAGGTTGAAGGCCCTGATCGTACCATGGTGCCGCCGAATCGCTCTGTCGGCGATGGTCAGACCGAGGCCAAATCCTCTCTCATCACTTTTTTGAGCAGGGTCGTCCCGGAAACGGTCCTGATTGGTTATCCGAGAGAAGGGTTCGAAAATGGTCTTAAGCTTTGACTCATCGATTCCCGGGCCTTGGTCAGAGACTGAAACCGTAATGGTGGAGTCACTTTTGGCAAGGGTGACACTCACTACAGATTTGGGCGGAGTGTACTTCACCGCATTGCCGATCACATTTTCAAACGCACGCCGGAGAAGTTCCGCATCTCCCGATAGTTGCGAATCAGCCCTGAGTTCAAGCCTCACCTCTTTCTCCTCCTGAGTGGCCTGGAAGTTGAGGCTCTCGATAATATCCTCAAGCAGTGACCCGATATCGACCTGTGTTCTGCTCTCGGTAGAGAGATCGCCTTCAAGGCGTGAGAGGGTGAGGAATTGACCGACAAGCTCATTCAGCCGGTTCGACTCAAGATATATCCTCTTAAGGAGTGATTCGGTTCGTTCCGGTTTTTGCCTGACCAACTCAATGGCAAGTTGCAGGCGGGCCAGTGGTGAGCGCAACTCATGAGAGACATCGCTCAGAAGTTGTTTCTGGGCATTTATCACCCCCTGGAGGTGTTCGGCCATATGGTCAAAGTCACGACCAAGATCGGAAATTTCACCTTTTCGATTACCGATCTGGTTCATCACCCTTGTCGACAATACCCCTGATGCCAGTTTATTTGTGGCCTCACGGAGATGGCGGATAGGTCGACTCATATACCAGGCAAGAATCAGGCTGAAGAGCAGGGTAGCACCGACCATAGACAGCCCCAGAATGCTATTAAGAAAACGGGGCCAGAAGCGCCAGAGGGTAGGGGGGTTGACCTGGGATGGGGCGCGTGGGGCAAGAAAAACAATATAGGGTTCCCCCTCCGGAGTGCGCACCTTTCTGGCCCATGGAGCCGAGCCTTTGGGCCTATTGGTTGAATTTCGAGCACGTTGAAGAGCCCCTTTGGGAATAGGGCGGTTGAGTAGTTCTTTTCCCAGGCTGTCGATCACCAGAATTGGTCTGCTCTCTTTGTCTTGTTCATCGAGTATGGATTTGGCCGCTTCAATTCCACTAAAATGAAGAGCGTGGAAGAGAGCGTCCATCATTGCCCGTGGGTTCTGTGCACGGTCGGCAAGTTGGACAAGTCTTTTCTCCTGCTGTTGTTCAGCAATTAGCCCCACTACTCCACTGGTCAGTGCCAGGGTCAGCCATAGCCCTAAAAATATTTTCCAGAAGAGTCGTCCCATGGTTCCTCTCTATTAACTCCTGATCAGCTGATAACCCTGACCACGAACTGTTTTAATCGTCTGTTTGTCGTCGTCGGGGGTGTTCAGCTTTCGTCTGAGGTTGCTGATATGGACATCGATACTGCGATCGAAGGGGCCTGAGGGTCTCCCTAACCCTTGTTCTGAGAGCATCTCTTTTGAGACGACTCGACCGGAGTGGCGAACCAGAATTTCAAGCAGGGTAAACTCAGTACTGGTGAGAACGAGAAGTTGATCAACGAGTCGCGCTTCACGAGTCCCGATATCAATCGTCAGTGATCCCTCCTTTAGTGTGCTGGGATCATCGACGTCTGTTTTTGGGGAGGCTCTGCGAAGAATGGCCCTTAATCGAGCTGCGAGTTCCTTAGGGTTGAAGGGTTTTGGGAGATAGTCATCCGCACCAATCTCAAGCCCGATAATTCGGTCGATATCATCCCCTTTCGCTGTCAACATTAAAATCGGAAGGGATGATTTTTGGCGTATTCGTTTTAGCGTCTCAAGTCCATCAGGCTCAGGCATCATTACGTCCAGGACCAAGGCATCAAAATGACCTGATAGTGCAAGAGTCAGCCCCCTGTTTCCATCATGAGCCGCCCCGGTAGTAAAGCCTTCTCCACTGAGAAAATCACTCAGCATGTCACAAAGCTCAACATCATCATCAATGAGTAGGATTTTAGCCATGAAGTTATTTTGACATAGTTATTATCAAATTCACTTCTCTTCTAAAAACTTTACATAACTTTACCTGTAAAGGCTGATATTTACATGTTATAGGAGCAGAATATACCTAAACCGGAATTGCCCAGTCGATGATTTAAATCAAGGAGTCTGAAATGAAAAACAGAGTATCGAAATTAAGTAGCACCATTATTGTTTTCACTGCTGTTACCGCACTTGGCGGAGTGAGTGTTGCCAATGCCGAGGGTTGTCAGGGGTCAGGTTCACATCAGATGCATAAAGGTTCTTCTGGCACCATGACACACCAGGGCAAAGGGATGAAGTCTGGTGGAAAGCAGAAGATGTCGCGCCAGATGATGCAGCAGGGCAAGGGGATGAAAGGGGGTCGCCGTGGCGACATGCTTGGAAATGAGCGTGGCATCAAGCGGATGATGGAAACCCTTGATGTTACGGACACACAGCGTGATTCGATCTGGAAGATTATCGATGATCGACGAAGTGCGCAACGTAAATTGGCTTCAGATATACAGAGTCAACACAAAGCGCTGCGAGAGCTGAATACGTCATCAAATTCTGACCTGGGCAAGGTGAAAGAGATTGCAAGCACGCTCTCCTCACTAATCGAAGAGCAGATTGTAGAGAGTGCAAATATCATGATTCTGGTTCACAATGTTCTTACCGACGAACAGAAAAAGAAGATGGAAGAGCAGAAGCAGACAAGAGGCAAACAATATCAATCTTGTTCAAAATGAGCATTTGGTGGCAGCCCTCAGAAAAAAGATACCCAAAAAACAACAATTAAATTCAGCCTGTTTTGTTGGAAATCGTTCCGGTTCGAAAGAGCCGGATTTTTTTTGAACCCAATAAAGACAAAGAAGTTGTAAGTGGATGCGTCATCTCTTGAAGCATATTGAAATAGGGCGGTGTCTATAATAGGCACTACCTAGCATCTCTCAGCAGAGTATAGGATCAAACCAAAAATAAAGAGAAGATGTAAACATGATTTAGATGCGGTGTCGTAGCAACATAATGGGTATGCTTATCTGTGTAATAGGGAGCAGGTTGTAAGATTGCTCGTTAAGAGTTCCATTGATCAAATACAGTTCATCTCTTGACATTTTGTGGTTGATATATATAGTTTCGTTTAACTTTGTTTTAACTGTGTTTTTTCGGTGATTGTTTTTTCAATTTACAGAGTCACTGCGCTAGTAAGCAAGGATAAGGAATAACCATTGCGAACATCTGTTCACCAGCTTAAGAAAGCAGAACCTGTTGTTGCAGTGAGCATATCTCCTTTTATGAAAGTACGCATCGTGCAGCACTGGCTGCCACAAATTTCCACTGTTTCTCGGGTGATTGATGCCGTGAGGCGGTTCTGTACCATGAAGCAGTGGTCATCCCGGCGGCTTGCCGATTTCTGAAGTTCCATTAACCATTCCTGACCTTCACTGGAGAGCAGACCATGGCAGCAAAAAAGAAGGTGACCAAAAAGAAGGCCACCAAACGCAAAGTAGTTAAGAAAAAAGCAGCAAAGAAGAAAGCAACCAAGAAAAAAGCAACCAGGAAAAAGGTTGCAAAGAAAGCTCCTGCACGTAAGAAAGCAACCAAGAAAAAAGCAGCAAAGAAGAAAGCAACCAGGAAGAAAGTAACCAAGAAGAAAGCAACCAAGAAGAAAGCAACCAGGAAGAAAGCAGCAAAGAAAAAGGTAGCCAAAAAGAAGGCGGCCAAGAAAAAAGCAACCAAGAAAAAAGCAACCAGGAAGAAAGCAACCAGGAAGAAAGCAACCAGGAAGAAAGCAGCAAAGAAAAAGGTAGCCAAAAAGAAGGCGGCCAAGAAGAAAGCGACCAGGAAAAAAGCAACCAAAAAGAAGGCGGCCAAGAAGAAAGCAACCAGGAAAAAAGCAACCAGGAAAAAAGCAACCAAAAAGAAGGCGGCCAAGAAAAAAGCGGCTAAAAAGAGAGTAGCAAGAAAAAGGTAGCCCACTCACTGAGGCAGAAGTGCCAAAGTAGAGCAATTGGATAGAAGTCGATGCCGGCCGTCAAAGGCCGGCTTTTTTTTGTTTCAGACTTGGTTGATAGTGGCCTCTACTGTTTCTCATCCACTCTGGCAGAGGCGTTTAGGGTCATTCAAAAATACCGCTCTTAATCAGATTTGACCTCGATAAGAGTGACCTTCCAGCGCAATTCACCCTGAAGATGAAGTTCTCCAGGGAAGAAAGAGATCGAAAAGTCACGTGCCTGGGCAGGAGGAACCATAAGATGAAGACCCTCATTTTGCTCACTGATTATGGTGCAGTGATCTTGGTTGTCTTCGGGTTTTTTCAGACAGTCTTGAAGCGTGATGGTGACACGTGCCGAAGAGAGCATGGAGGAGGGATCCTGATTTTCGATCCGACCAGTGAGTTGGTAACTGTCAGCATAGCTGGGTTCCAGATTCAAGTTGCTAAGAGTAATGACGGTTGTTTCAACAGAGGATCTAGTGTCTGAAACATCTTCTGTTGCGAAATAAGCGATAACTCCGGCAAGAAGCAGTGCAATGAGAGTTCCGAGGGCAACATTGGGTAGACGATAGGAGACAAATATCAGTGTCACTCCAATAATGGTGAGTAAAATCCAGTGCATAACTCTTTTGTTGGCATCTTCCGGTGATTTAATGAGGTCTTGCCTTCTGCTACCACCTCTGATTTGATCGAATCTCCCCCCTGAATGGGGAAAACCAGCAATACTCAATGATGAGGCCATTGATTTTGCATACAACGGGTTTACTATCTCTTCTCGTCAAGTAGACTCGGTCTCCTGCAGGGATCGGTATAGATCACCCAGAAGGGGATACGCTCTCAATAACGACATTATAGAACATCTTTCGCCATCATAAAAAACGTGGAACCCTAGATAACGTGACAACCCTCAATAAAACGGACGATAGTTTAGAAGCCTCTATCAACGAGGCTGCCATTGATGCTGAGAACAACAAGCCTGCTCCACTTGCTCGGGAGGAGCGAGAAGCGCTGATCACAAGATTCAGGTTTCTCCTTGAACAAGAAAAGGCGGTGCTTGTGGCTCACTATTATGTTGATGATGAACTACAGGAGCTGGCAGATGCTACCGGCGGTTGTGTTGCAGATTCACTTGAAATGGCACGTTTTGGCTTTTCTCATAAAGCATCAACCATTATTGTTGCCGGTGTTCGTTTCATGGGTGAGACGGCTAAAATTCTCAGCCCGGAAAAGCGGATCTTGGTCGTCAGCCAGGAGGCGGAATGCTCTCTGGATCTTGGCTGTCCTGCAAAGGATTTTGGAGATTTTTGCGATCAATACCCTGATCATACCGTTGTGGTCTATGCCAATACCAGTACAGAGGTCAAGGCCAGGGCAGACTGGGTGGTGACGTCCTCAATAGCCCTTGACGTGGTCAAACACCTCAAAGACCAGGGAAAGAAAATTCTCTGGGCACCTGATCGCTATCTCGGTGATTATATTCAGCGAATGACAGGAGCAGAGATGCTGCTCTGGCAGGGACGTTGCATCGTCCACGAGGCTTTTAAGGCGACAGCTCTTGAGTCACTAAAGCGTCAACACCCTGAAGCGGGAATCCTTGTCCATCCGGAATCACCAGCCGCCATCATTGAGATGGCGGATGTCGTAGGCTCTACCAGTCAACTGATAGCGGCGGTCTCTAAACTCAATAATCCGGAATTTATTGTTGCCACAGAGTCGGGAATCTTTCACAAGATGCGTGAGGCAGCACCGGAAAAACGATTTATGCCCGCGCCGACAGCGGGTGAAGGCGCTACGTGTATCAGTTGTGCTGTCTGTCCATGGATGAAATTGAATGGGCTTGCAGGGGTGGTGCACGCTCTGGAGAGTAGTGAAGGCGAGGTTCATATTGATGAGCATGTCCGCCAGCTTGCCCAGATATCGATTCATCGAATGATCGAGTTTGGGCGTAGTCACCCAAAGAAAAGCCACCCTTCATGAGTCGCTATCATGCGGGTGTTAGCCAGGAAGGCAATAATGAAGAACATCGTATTGCCATTCTGATCCTCAATCTGGGCACTCCTGATGGGGCTGAACCTACTGCAATTCGTCGTTTTCTCGCAGAATTTCTTTGGGATCCGAGGGTCGTTGAATCCTCTCGTCCCCTCTGGTGGGTCATTCTGAACGGGATCATTCTTCACCGTCGACCACGACAAAGAGCAAAAGAGTACGCTTCCATGTGGAGTGAAGAGGAGGGCTTTCCTCTCTTGTCAATCACCCGGAAGCAGGCGAAGGGGCTTGGCCGGATTTTGAGTGAACGCTTTGGAGACCGTTTCCGGGTCATCTATGCAATGCGTTACGGGAGTCCTGCAGTTAATATCGAGCTACAGAAACTGGCGAAGCAAGGTTTTCAGCGACTCCTGGTTTTACCGCTCTTTCCCCAATATTCAGCGACCACTACCGCTTCAGCATTTGATGCTGTGGTTAGGGAGCTGGGCCAGTGGCGTCGGATCCCTGAAGTACGTTTCGTCCACGGTTATCATACCCACCCAGATTACCTCGATGTGTTGTCTCAGAGTATCCGAAATCACTGGAGTAAATTTGGTCGTAGTCAGAGGTTGCTTTTCTCATTTCATGGAATACCAACAAGTTATGTCGAGAGCGGAGACCCCTACCCTGTTTATTGCCGGCAGACGGCAGAGCAGGTGGCAAAACGACTGCAGCTCGATGCCAGTGCCTGGGAGGTCGTCTTTCACTCCAGTATTGGACGAAAGCCCTGGACCCAACCCTACACTGACAAGGTACTGGAAGACCTTCCGCATCAGGGTGTTGCCAGCGTAGATGTAATCTGTCCGGGCTTTTCGGCAGATTGTCTGGAGACGCTGGAAGAGATAGGGAAAGAGAACCGGGATCTTTTTCTAAAATCAGGAGGCACTGCTTACCACTACATTCCTGCCCTTAATGAAGATCCAGCCCATCTTGAAGCGCTTTCAACCCTGGTTGAAAAGCATGCACAGGGCTGGAAAGAGCTGGCCGAGTAAGGGCTCCGATGTCAGGGCCGGATACTCCCCAATCCAAAAGCATTGATTAAAAAAGATCAGAAGATGGATGGACTGTTTGCAAAAGTGGCTGCGGGGGCAACAGTTATTACCCCTACATCACGATTGGCCAGTTATCTTGTTGCCAGATTTAACGCCCAAATGCTCAACACAGGCCAAGAGGTCTGGAGATCTCCAGAGATCTTTCAGCTGTCAGTCTGGTTGCACAGCCTTTGGCAATCCCGGGGAGAAGATTGGCCAGAGTTGACACAGACGGTCTATCTGGGTGACCAGAGAGAGCGACTCCTTTGGGAAAAGGTAATAGGTGAAGAACTCAGAAGCCGCGACAGCGGGATTGAGTTGTTGTGGGATCTTTCAGCAACGGCACGGATGGCTCAGAAGAGCTGGGGCCTTCTAAATGACTGGAATCTGACCCTCCAGGATTTTCCCGATTATCTCAATCAAGACTGTGCTGCCTTCAGTTCGTGGGCAGTGCATTACGATACCGTTCTGCATCAAAAAAACTGGATCGATCAGGCAGGTCTTTCGCTGGCTGTCATCAGGAATATGGCCAGATTTCCGGAAGTTGTTGTCTTCGCCGGATTTGAGCTTATCAACCCCCGTCAAAAAATGTTGACCGAGGTGATGGAAGAGCAGGGAGTTGATCTACAGATCTGGATGCCTGAGACCGGGGGAGATCGATCGTTGCGGCAAATCAGATGCCGTGACTCCACGGACGAGATCAGGAGGGCCGCGGCATGGGCTTGTGAAAGACTCGAACTCTCACCTCTTGATCCAGTGGGGATTGTGGTCCCTGATCTGGCAAAAAACCGGAGTGTGGTGGAAGCGGCAATGGAGGATACATTCTCTCCTGGAGCCATCGCTCCGGGGGCGGGTGAGTATTACCCCCCTTACGAACTCTCATTGGGGGTACCGCTTATTGAAGTGCCTCTGGTTGAGACAGCGATCGATCTGCTCTCCCTCTCCCGGGAGGGAGAGTTTGACCTTATCTCACGTTTGCTTCGTTCCCCCTATCTGCATCAGAACGACTCACACAGAGAGAGTTCATTAGATTGTGAGTTGACATTGCGCAGGCAGCGTCTTCACCTTTTTTCGTTAACACAACTGAGGGAGACAGCGTTATCCGTCGGCGCCCACGGCTGGGTCTCAGGGGTAGAAACTCTTGAGCAGATGCTTCAGGGGATGGGGCAGGAATTACCTGCACCGGATTGGGTAGAGCACTGGGTTGAGGTGCTTAACCTGTTTGGCTGGCCAGGTCCGCGCACACTCCTCGATAGTGAATATCAGGCGGTAGAGAAATTTCGTCAATTATTGGGAGCATTCGCCTCAACCGGGGATATCGGAGGGGTTGAGAGTCGCAACCACTGTCTGAACAGGTTGAAGCGGGCGGCAAGGGATCTTGTCTTTCACCAGCAGACGCCTTCCGCCCCAATCCAGGTGGTGGGTCTGCTTGAGAGCTCTGGGATGATATTCAGCCACCTCTGGGTGGTCGGTCTTGAGAGTGAGGCCTGGCCTTTTGCCCCTCATCCAGACCCCTTCTTGCCGCTCTCACTGCAGAGCCAGCACCAGATGCCAGGGATTGATTCATCATCATCACTCGAACTCGCCACCAGAATGACTAAGCGAATGAGCGCTTCTGCCGAGGAGGTGGTCTTCAGCTGGCCTGGTCAACGTGGGGAGACCCCCCTTATGCCAAGCCCCCTGATTGCGGAGTTAGAGCACGCGGAGCTGACACCTCCTCCCTCTCTCGCCTGGTGTGACTCTCAGCGAGAGAGCTCGCCCAAGGTAAAAATACGAAAACAGGATCCGGGCAAGCCGTTTACAGGTCGATCAGCGCCTGGCGGTACAGCGCTCTTCAGGGAGCTTGCTCAGTGTCCCTTCTATGCCTATGCCCGTCGACGACTGGGCCTGGAGGAATTTGTTGATCCTGGGTTTGGGCTTGATTCGAGAGACCGTGGGATTCTGGTTCATTCCGTGCTTGAAAAGGTATGGACAACAGTAGAAGGCAGTGAGGCACTTCAGTCGTTGTCACAAGAGCAGAGAGATCGACTGCTTGGTGGGGCTGTCTCTGCAGCACTTGACGAACTCGAACAACAGCGGCCGGGGGTATTGGGTGAGCGATTCAGGGAGTTGGAGAGGGATCGACTCGAAACACGCATTGGGCGCTGGCTTGAGCTTGAGCTTGCAAGGCCTGCTTTCGAAGTGGACTCCATTGAGTCTGATGCCAGTGCCTCATTGAGGCTGGGAGCCGGCACAGCGGTGCTTGATATCAGACTTCGGCCTGATCGGGTGGACCGGCTGGCGAGCGGCGGGCGGATGGTGATCGACTACAAGACAGGTTATCGAGCAGGCAGGGGAAAGTGGTTTGGTGTTCCCCCTGAAGAGCCCCAACTCCCTCTCTATCAGCATCTGCTCGGTGATGTCGATGCGATTGCTTTTGGCTTGATTCGGGCAGATGGCGTAAAGCTGGAGGGAGTGGGTAGACGTGATGGTATTGCAGAGGGTGTTGTTAAGGCGGGGACCATAAGAAACAACCAAAAACAGGCAAAGGACTGGGCTTCCCAGGTCCGGCAGTGGGAGAGAGCGTTGTTTAAGCTCGCAGCTGGTTTTCTCCTCGGAGAAGCGGAAGCCGAGCCCAGAACCCCACAGGAGTGCGAGGGCTGTCAGGCAAGGGCCCTCTGTCGTATCGATGAGTAGCGAACACGACCGCTCCTGTCGCCAACAGGCGTTGGACGCCGGGCGCTCCTTCATTGTTCAGGCACCGGCAGGATCGGGTAAAACAGAGCTTCTGGTTCAACGTTTTCTGGCGTTATTGACAACTGTAGAACAACCCGAAGAGATTCTGGCTATGACCTTTACCCGTAAGGCTGCAGCCGAAATGAGAGGGCGGATTTTACGTGCCTTGACAGCAGTCAACGATAACATCCCCGACAGTGAACCTGAGCGGGCCAGATGGTCTCTGGCCCAGGCGGCGATAAAGCGTGACCGGGCACGAGGGTGGGAACTGGCGAGGAATCCATTAAGGATCCAGGTGATGACCATCGACTCATTCTGTGCCCAGCTGGCGATGAGATTGCCCTGGTCATCACGCCTGGGTGCAGGTCCTGTGATCAGGGAAGATTGCAGCGCACTCTACCGCAAGGCGGCCGAGGCGGCAGTGGAGCTGGTAGAGGGGGATACCCCCTACGCTGAAGCGATGGCTGTCCTGCTTCGAACCCTTGACGGCAACCAGCAGGCAGCCATTACGCTTATCGCTCAGTTGTTGGCAAAGCGAGAACAGTGGCTGTCACTGATTCATTTTGGGCGGGGTGACAAAGCTGAACTGCTCGAAAAGGCATGGGGTGAGGAGGTTTCCGAACAGCTCAACGAGTTGAGCTGTTCATTGAGACAGCACTGTTCTCCAGAGACCCTTTCACAGTGGATGGCTTGTGCCCACTATGCCGGAGATCAGTTTCTAAAGGCAGGAAAAACCCATCCGGCAAGGAGTTGTATCGGGCTGGTATCACTGCCACCAGTAACAGTGAGTTCACTAGAGGCGTGGCGCGGCTTGTCGGCACTTGTCTTGACCAGTGAGAACAGGCTACGCAAAACGGTAAATATCTCATCAGGTTTCCCCACCCCTGACAACGGGGGTGATGAAAAGATCAAGGCGCTCATGGAACAACTGCTTGGAGTGCTCAGTGAGCTTGATTCCCCTCAGCTGGTGAAATTGCTGGGCAGGGTGAATCGGCTTCCTTCGATGGATTTTGCCAACAGCCACCATCAGGTGCTCAGCGCAATTACGACTGTCTTATACGTGGCCTCGGCCAAGCTGATGCTGGTATTCAAGGCCGAAGGGGCCACTGATTTTATTGAGATCACTCACAGAGCGAATAGAGCGCTGGGTGATGAAGCCTCGCCAACAGATCTTGCACTGGTTCTCGACCAAGGCCTGAACCATCTCCTGATCGATGAGTTTCAGGACACCTCTCGTCGCCACATGGCGCTGCTGGAGAAATTGACAGTCAATTGGGGTGCTGAGGAAGGGCGTACCCTGTTTGTTGTGGGTGATCCAATGCAGTCCATCTATCGTTTCAGAGAAGCGGATGTGGCCCACTTCCTGCGAGTGACCACTGAAGGATTGGCAGGCCTAAGGCTGGAGCTGCTCATACTGGAAGCTAATTTTCGCTCTTCTTTAGGGGTTGTAGAGTGGGTTAACCGGGTCTTCTCTCAAATTTTACCTGAGGAGTCCGATCCTTTTCGAGGTGCGGTTACCTATTCGCCGGCCATTGCCCAGCCCTCAAAGGGGCCCGATGGAGAGGTCATTTTTAACCCTTTATTGGATTCTGATGCCCGGGCTGAGGCAGATCTTCTGGTCAACCATGTTGAGATCGAGCTGAATCAGGATAAGCTGATAAATGTTGCGATATTGGGGGCAACAAGAGCCCATCTTGCAGCCATAATTGCCGAACTACGGAATCGTGGTATTCCCTTTATGGCTCTTGATAATGAGCCACTACAGAGGTGTTCCGAGGTCCAGGACCTCCTCTGCCTGACCCGGGTACTGGTCCACCCGGGTGATCGAGGAAGCTGGCTTGCTCTCCTGCGGGCACCTTTTATTGGTTTGAGTTTGAGCGATCTAACCTTGCTGGGAGAGGTAAAAACGGGCCTGTTCACCCAAATCCTGCAAAATGTTCTCGATTCGGCAGCGGATGGCGCTCCAGAGCGAGACCGCGCCACCCTCTCTGCTGAGGGCAGGCGCCGTCTACAGCGTTCAGCGCCGCTGTTACTCAAAGCAGGTGAAGAGATTGGCCGCCATGCCCTGGCGCGGCAAGTTGAAGGGGTCTGGGCGGCTTTGGGAGGGCCTGCCTTGCTTAATGATACCCAGATGGCCAATGCAAGAGCCTATCTTGATCTGTTGGCGGATGAGTCCAGGAACTCACCGTTTCCAGACCTTGCCCAACTCCATCAGCGAGTAGCCCGACTGTGGGCAGAGGTCGATCTTAATGCCGGCGATCGGCTTCAGTTGATGACCATTCATAAGGCTAAAGGGCTTGAGTTTGATGTGGTCTTTCTTCCCAGGCTTGGCTCTCAGGGGCGAAATGAGGAGCGCCAGTTACTGCGTTGGAGTGGGCGGGAGGGCGAGACACCCCTTATGGCGCCTGTGGTTGCGGCTGAAGAGAGTACGGATTCGTATAACACCTTTCTTAAGGAGCTTGATCGGGATCGACTGGATAATGAACGGGACCGGTTACTCTATGTCGCCTCTACCCGTGCCCGTCAGAAGCTCTATCTCTATGGCCACACTTCGGTCGACTCTGAGGGTGAAATAAAGCCTCCACCGGTCTCTTCACTCCTTGCCAGATTGTGGCCTGCTCTGGCAGGGGAGTTCAGCCAGAGCGTGATGGCAAAGCCTGCTTCAGGGGATCGAGAAACATTGCCACATAAAACCAAACTCTTCAGGGCCGTTGATCCGGCCTGGACTCCCCCACCCCCCAGGCCAGCAATAGCCTATCCTCCAGGCGGTAGACCAAGCCGGGGAGAGCGACCTGAATTTATCTGGGTCGGTGAAGCGGCACGCCATGTCGGTAGTGTGGTCCATGAGATGCTCGCCCATATCGCCGCTGAGGGGGCCGCTGCCTGGCCGGTTTCGAGACGACAGCAGTGGAGATCCAGCTGGAGAGGGCGCCTGACAGAGTTGGGTTTGAGGAGAGAAGAACTCGATCAGGCCGTCAGTGGGGTAGAGATGGCGGTCAACTGCTCCTGTGAGGACCCACGCGGCCAGTGGATACTCGACAACAGCCACCAGGAGGCCTGGAGTGAATGGGATCTGACTGGAGTAGAGGATGGAACACTCCATCGAATCCGGATCGATCGGAGTTTTATCGATAATCACCAGCGGTGGATTATTGACTACAAAACCAGTGATCACCAGGGCAGTGATGTTGAAGGATTTCTTGATCAGGAGCAACGACGTTATACCCCTCAACTTGAGCGTTATGCGACACTGGTTGCAAAATGGGATAATAGACCCATAAGCCTGGGGCTCTATTATCCTCTGCTGGGGGGGTGGCGCTGTTGGCAGTGGAGTAATAATGAACTCTCTTAAGGGGAGTGATTAAAGAAGCTGAGAGTCGATGAATAACTTAGAGAACAGTAAGCTCGTGGTTGCGATATCGTCGCGAGCCCTTTTTGACTTGAGCGCCAGCCACCAGGTGTTTGAAGAACAGGGTGTTGGTGCTTACTGCAAGTATCAGATTGAGCATGAGAATGAGGTGTTGGAGCCAGGGGTAGCCTTCTCATTGGTCAGAAAGCTGTTGGCTCTGAACCACCCGGATCACCCGGTGCCACGGGTTGAAGTGGTCTTGATCTCCCGTAATAGTGCAGATACCGGACTCAGGGTATTTAATTCAATCCAGCACTATGGACTTGAGATTTCATGTGCCGCCTTTTCAGCAGGTGAAAGCCCCTATCGATATGTCAACCCATTCAGTGCCCATCTTTTTCTCTCCGCAGACCCTGATGATGTCCGCAGCGCGCTGAGCAATGGGCTGGCAGCAGCAACCATACTTCCCTCTCATACAGGACATAGTGAAACCATCGATAATCAGGTCAGAATCGCTTTTGATGGTGATGCCGTGCTCTTCTCTGATGAGGCAGAGCGGGTTTTCCAGGCCGATGGTTTGGAGGCGTTTGCTCGTTCAGAACAGCAGGCGGCTTCAAAACCCCTGCCAGGAGGGCCGTTCAAACGAGTGCTCTCTGCACTCCATCAACTGCAGTCTGATTATGGTGCTGATAGCTCTCCGATACGAACCGCTCTCTTTACTGCCCGTTCCGCACCTGCCCATGAACGGGTCATCAGAACACTGCGTGCCTGGGAGATCAGGATCGATGAGGCGCTCTTTCTGGGGGGGAAGGAGAAGGGTGAATTTCTCAGGGCTTTTGGCGCTGACATCTTCTTTGACGACCAGCAAGGCCACTGTGATTCGGCAAGACAACACGTCCCCACCGGCCATGTTCCCCATGGGGTTACTAATCAGGATAATGATTCCGGGGAGTCAGAAAAGTGAATCGGGACAACAGGCCTATTGTAAATATTTTCAGCAAGACCGCACTTGTCGGCTCTTTGATGGTGGTGCTTGTTAACCAGGCAGCTGCTGGATTGCCTGTTGCCGTGGGGGGGATGGCCCTGCCCAGCCTGGCGCCAATGCTCGAAACCGTTCAACCCGCGGTGGTTAACATTTCAACCACCAGCTATCTCAGTCCTGGCTCCAGTCGTCTCTTTCAGGACCCCTTTTTCCGACAGTTTTTTGACCTTCCGGAGAGAAGGCAGCGCAGTCAGAAGGAGACCAGTCTGGGTTCAGGGGTTATTTTTGATGCAAATGCAGGTTATGTGGTCACCAATGTTCATGTCATCGAAGGGGCTGATGAGATCAGGGTTACCCTTGCTGACGGGCGGCAACTCAATGCAGAGGTGGTCGGTCTCGATGCAGAGACAGATATTGCAGTTATCAAAATACCAGCAAAGAAGCTGAAGGCCATCCGACTCGGAAATTCCAGCAGATTACGGGTCGGTGATTTCGTGGTCGCCATTGGTAATCCGTTTGGCCTTAATCAGACCGTGACATCAGGTATTGTCAGTGCCCTGGGAAGGACGGGTCTTGGCATCGAGGGCTACGAAGACTTTATCCAGACCGATGCCTCGATTAATCCCGGTAATTCCGGAGGTCCGCTGGTTGATCTCAATGGAGAGCTGATCGGATTGAATACCGCCATTTTCTCAAAAAGTGGCGGCAACATCGGGATTGGTTTTGCGATTCCGGTTGATATGGTGAAAAAACTGGTTGTTCAGCTGGTTCAGTTTGGTGAAGTGAAGCGGGGTCAGCTGGGAGTTATTGTTCAGGATCTGACTCCGGAGTTGGCTCAGGCATTTAACCTGTCAGATAGCCATGGAGCGGTTATTGCAAGGGTGCTTGAAGGCTCCGCTGCAGACAGTGCCGGGCTGAGGGCGGGTGATATTGTTCTCGAGCTGGATCATCAAAGGTTACGCAATGGTGCCGATCTTAGAAATGGGATAGGTCTGATGCGAGTTGGCAAGAGTATCCAACTCAAACTGATTCGCAATGGTGTTACCCGCGATGTGAACATTCAACTGAGTGAGGCCAGAGCCGAAACAAGCGAAGCAGGCCAGACCATTGATGGGGGTCGTCTCCATCGGCGTCTTGATGGGGCACTGCTTGGCCAGCACTATTCAGATCAATACCCGAATGAGGGTGGTGTCGTGATTGTCGAGATTGAAAAAGGGAGTGCTGGGGCCAGGGTGGGGCTAGAGCCGGGAGACCTGATTGTCTCGGTAAACCGACGGGAGATCACCACCTTAAGCGAGATGGAGCAGGCAGTTCGAATCAATGATAAGTCGCTCCGCCTAAACATACTCAGGGGTAACAGCGCGCTTTTCCTGGTACTAAGATAGCCTTTTGCCTAGAGATGACTAATTCAGATTCTTGCTGGGGTTGATGTATACTCCTGCGCCTGCGGCCTATTCGTTGGTGGTTGGAATAGCTTGTAGCGGTGAATTTCAACAGTTTTTCACCGGATATCCGGCAAACTAAAGAACAAGAGAGAGAGATGGCTGACTTCCAAATTGCCCCTTCAATCCTTTCGGCAGACTTTGCCCGTCTGGGAGAGGAGGTTTCCCAAGTATTGGCTTCCGGTGCCGATATAGTCCATTTTGATGTCATGGATAACCACTATGTGCCCAATCTTACTATTGGGCCACAGGTCTGTGAGGCACTCATTAATCATGGGATTACCGCTCCTATCGACATCCACCTGATGGTCAAGCCAGTAGATCGGATTATTCCTGATTTTGCAGCTGCCGGAGCGACCTATATTACTTTTCACCCCGAGGCTTCTGAGCAAGTCGACCGCTCTTTGCAGTTGATCCGTGATGAGGGCTGCAAGTCGGGCCTGGTCTTTAACCCGGCCACCTCCCTGGACTATCTTGAGTGGGCGATCGACAAGGTCGATATGGTGTTATTGATGTCAGTCAACCCAGGGTTCGCAGGGCAGACGTTCATCCCAGCTACCCTTGAAAAATTGCGACAGGCACGAGCCATCATCGATGCCAGTGGAAGGGATATACGTCTGGAGGTTGATGGCGGGGTCAAGGTCGACAATATTGGTGAAACGGCCAAGGCCGGTGCCGATACGTTTGTTGCCGGTTCAGCTATTTTTGGTGCGGGCCAATCTTCAGACCCGAACAGTTATGACACGGTCATAGGAGCGATGCGCCAGGAGCTCTCAAACGCCCGAAACCATTGACCGCCTTGATCCCGGCAGAGGCCATTCTGATCGATCTTGATGGAACGCTGATTGATACTGCCCCTGATTTGGCTGGGGCAACAAATCGGATGCTGGGTTTCTTTGGTATGGCCAAGGTCACTGAAACCGAGGTTAGGCGTTGGATTGGAAATGGTGTTCCACGCCTGGTAAAGCGTGCTCTGACAGGCAAGATGGATGGGGAGCCGGAGGCGGGGCTCTTTGCCAGGGGGTACAGTCAGTTCATGGCTTTTTATGCTGAGGACCTCTGCCTGAAAAGCCGTCCTTATCCAGGGGTGGTGGAGACGCTCGAATGGTTGCGGGAGGAGGAATTTACCCTTGGCTGTGTGACCAATAAAGCGGCCGATTTCACACTTCCGCTGCTTGAACAGCTTGGCTTGAGAGATCTCTTCGCCTCTGTAGTGAGTGGTGACACAACACCCCGGAAGAAGCCAAGTCCTGAGCCATTGCTCTATGCGGCAGTCAAGATGGGGGTCTCGCCCTCAAGCTGTATTCTGGTAGGGGACTCAGAAATCGACATTCGGGCAGCACATTCTGCCCGGATGCCTGTAATCTGTGTCACCTATGGGTACAATCGGGGCGAAGATCTGAATGCGCTTAACCCAGCGGTTACCGTAGACTCATTTAAGCAAATCCGGCAACTGGTAATACATCGAGGGACAATCAGCACTAATGGCCGTTCAACAGAGTGATCTGGAAGAGCTTATCAGCCAGGGATATAACCGTGTCCCACTGATGCGTGAGGTGCTTGCTGACCTCGACACTCCACTGAGCACCTATCTGAAGTTGGCGGATGGCCCCTACTCCTATCTTTTTGAATCGGTACAGGGCGGGGAGAAGTGGGGGCGTTATTCAATTATAGGCCTGCCGGCAAAGAGTGTTTTCAAGGTAAGAGGAAATGTGGTCACACTGGAAGTCGGAGGTGAAGTCGTTGAACACCGGCAGGTGGATGATCCTCTTGAGGAGGTGGAGCGGCTTCAGGAGAGTTATATTGTTCCAATGCTTGAAGGACTCCCCCGGTTCACTGGTGGCCTGGTGGGCTATTTTGGCTATGACACCATTCGTTATATCGAGCCCCATCTGGGTTATTCCCAGAAGCCTGACCCCATTGGAGCGCCTGACATCCTGTTGATGGTCTCTGAAGAGGTTGTTGTGTTTGACAACTTGTCAGGACGGCTATTTATTATTGTTCATATTGATCCATCGGCACCCGACAGCTGGGAATCAGGAAACAGAAGACTGGATGAACTGGTTTTGGCCCTCAGTGATGATCTGTCGCGTCCCTCACGCCCTGAGCACCCTCGAATAGTCAATGAAGATGATTTTGAATCTGGATTCCCCCGTGCTGATTTTGAAGATGCCGTTGAACAGGCTCGGGAATACATCACCAATGGTGATATTTTTCAGGTTGTCCTCTCGCAGCGGTTATCGGTTCCTTTCACCTCTGAACCGATTAATCTCTACCGTGCGCTCCGCACCATGAATCCCTCTCCCTATATGGTTTATATGAATCTGGAAAACGAGCGCGTCATTGGTTCATCACCCGAAATTCTGGTTCGCCTTGAGGATGGGGAGGTAACGGTTCGCCCGATTGCCGGCACCCGGCGCCGGGGAGTTGATGAGCGTGAAGATGAAGCGTTGGCTGAAGAACTCCTCTCTGACCCCAAAGAGTTGGCAGAACATCTCATGTTGCTCGATCTTGGGCGTAATGACGTCGGCCGGGTGGCCCAGATTGGAACTGTTGTGATGACAGAACAGATGGTTGTTGAACGCTACTCACATGTTATGCACATCGTCTCTAATGTTGTTGGTGAATTGGCAAGTGAAGCCTCTGCAATAGATGTGCTGCGCGCTACTTTTCCTGCCGGCACCGTATCCGGAGCTCCGAAAGTGAGGGCATTGGAAATTATTGATGAGTTGGAACCGGTAAAGCGAGGCATCTATTCAGGGGCCATCGGCTATATAGGCTGGAATGGCAACATGGATACCTGTATTGCCATTAGAACTGCTGTAGTTAGTGACAATATATTGCATATTCAGGCAGGCGCTGGAATCGTCGCTGATTCAATTCCTGAGCAGGAATGGAACGAGACAATGAACAAGGGCCGGGTTATTTTCAGGGCTGTCGCCATGGCCTGTGCCGGGCTGGATGGGGTGGCATAGTCGGAAGTTGACAACATGACCCTGCTGATCGACATTCGTCGATGGCATCCGGTAACCTGTAATAACCGGAAAAACTGATCAAAAAGCCGAGGCCGTTGATTGAGATGCCCCGCTGAGTAGGGAACATTTCCTCTGCCTGTTGCTGCTGCATGAAGACCCCGCTCCGGCTGGGTTTTTTTGTCATCACCCAATCCAGGCAATAATCTTTCCCAGTGAGCCACAAGTTTGCAGCAGGCGTTTGATTACTGGGGTCACCTATCAGCAAATGTGATGGGGATCACAATCCAGACTGGGCTGCCTGGCTCTGTGTGATAGCCATCACTTACACCCCGTGACTTATTGCCCAAAATGGCGTTACTGGAACTAATCAGGTGAACCATTAACAGGAGATATTCGAATGAACAGGCAGGAACAAGAGTCTAAAACAGTTTGCGGCGGATTGAGTCGCCCCTTGGGGAAGAAGACGATGGAACACAATAGGTCAAAAGGCATGTTTGGACGAATTATCGGACTGACCTATGCACTATTTAATTATTTATCAGCTATTT
>Ga0208699_1000039_pt1 | contig 26364 bp, 37 predicted proteins | sample DeeseametaMP2097_FD_185489 | JGI IMG/M metagenome (GOLD analysis project Ga0208699, IMG submission 185489) | Marine microbial communities from the Deep Pacific Ocean - MP2097 (SPAdes) | ecosystem: Environmental > Aquatic > Marine > Oceanic | place: North Pacific Ocean | collected 2011-05-26 | reverse complement strand
AAAGAGAATCCAGATACCAAGTTAGCACGTGAGTATCATGGAGTTGGATTGTTTCCAAAATCTGGACCATTGTTCACTAACAAAGAATACGATATATTTAATTTCAAACGAAAAGCAGTATACGAAAAAGAATCAGCATCAAGTGACCTGCCGTTTGAAGTAATAAAAACTGATGACTTACATACATTCGACCACAAAGTAGATAGTGATATGTATTGGCTTGTCCACGAAGATGTAGAAAATTTCAACTCAGACTTTTATCCGATGAATTACGATAGAGTATTTGTTCATAACTTCAATGTAAAACTTGCGAATGGCAAAGATGTTTGTAATGGTGTTCGTTTAGTGCCAACTGTTGGTGCTACAGTTAATAAGCAAAAAGATGTTGACCAAGTTGTTGGTAATGTTTCAAAAAGAGAGGGTTCTATCCTAGAGGCTACTATTGATAAGTCTTATCAGTATCAACCTAATACTTCTGGGCACCCAGTGTTCTATTTTGATGAGGGCATGTATTCAGAAAATACTGAAAAGTATAAAAAAGATAAGAATGTTACAGTGCTAACTGGACCGTTAGATAAATCTTATATGAAAGCCGCTAAACTAACTAAAACAAAGTATTTCTGGGCGATTGATAATGATGTAGAATTACTTGAAGAATTTGATAGAACAATATGTGTTGATAAATATCACAAATCACATTTTCATGTATGGCCTAAAATAAATCCATACACGGGTTTTATTCATCAATATGGTGGATTAAAATTAGTTCCAGCAGAAGCAATAAAACATTTAAAACCTGACTCTGACAAACTAAGAAAGATGTCTTTTAAAAACAAGAAATCTATCAAGTCAGAAACAGTTAGAACACGTGATATTCCATATGATGTTGTTATGTTAAGTTACCAAGAGAAAGAAGCAGATGCAAACTATGCCAAGTTGTTAGAAAGAGTTCCCAATGCTAAAAGAGTTCACGGTGTTAAGGGAATATTTAATGCTCATCAACGGGCATCTGAAATAGCAGACACAAAAATGTTTTATGTAATTGATGCTGACGCAATTTTACTTGACGACTTTAAGTTCGAATATTTCCCAACAGTATGGGATGAAGACACAGTTCATGTATGGAAATCAAAGAATCCAATTAATGGACTAGTATATGGTTTTGGTGGATTGAAACTATTTCCAACACAGTTGTTGCGTGATGCGAAAGAATGGAGAGTTGACTTTACAACTTCAATCTCTGACAAGTTCAAGCCAATGCCAGCAACAGCAAACTACACAGCATTTAATACAAATCCATATGATACATGGAAATCCGCATTTAGAGAGTGTACTAAATTATCATCAAATGTTATTCATAGGTCTAAACAAGATGAAACTAATGAACGATTAGAAATATGGTGTACAGTAAATAATGGTGCAAAGTTTGGAGAATATTCAATAGCAGGCGCAAACGCAGGAAGAAAATACGGAACAGAAAACGCAGGAGACGACAACGCCTTAAGTAAAATCAATGATTATGATTGGCTACATAATAAATTCAAGGAGAACACCAATGGCTAAAAAAACAATGAAAGATATTGATATAGAAATATCTAATGTAGAAAAAACTGACTTTCCAGTAAAAGAGTTTATGAAAACTTTCGAGGCTATTGACTGGAAGTTATGGGAAATTCTTCAGATTATGCAAAAATGGGAGAAAGAAGGCGAAGAAGATGAAGATGAGGAAGAAATTGACGAAGATGAATTGTCAGGATAAAAATGCCTAAGATAAAATCTACAATTAGAGATAAAAGAAGACAAAGAAAAACAAAAGGTGCAATAACATCTAATGATGAGTTGTATGATTCTCTTGGTGGAAAAATCTTTAATCAAAAACCATCAAAGACTAAGTTAGCAGATATAGAAACAAAGGTTGTTAAAAGAAAAAGAAATCGTCCGTTAATTGATAATGAATATAACTATCAAGAAATGGCCCAAAAGTATTCAGAAAAGAATATAGCACAACAACTTGGAAACTATAGGCAGGCTATGGAGTTTCTCGCACACATTACCCTTTCTAACAATATAGACAACGACAAAATAATCGACAAACTCAAAAATTTGATTTATAGTTATCCAAATATAGATATCAGTTCATTTGTAAACAAGCATCATGCCATATTATATTCGTGGATGATTCAAAATCTTGTTCGAGTTTATGGTCAGAAATACTTAGGAACTGTATACATTTTAGGTGGTGGTATTGGATTACTAGGAGCAATGATGCTTGATACTACATTAAGATTAGAAAATATACGTAGTTTAGATATTAATGGCACATGCAAATTTCTCGCAGATGAAATGATGAAAGATGAAGTGTTGGCTGATTGGAAATTTAAGGCATCAGAACAGGATTTATTTAATGTTGATTACGAAAAGAATAAACTAGAGATTGTATTACCAAACGGTTCAATGTCTAAAGCATTCAACGAAAGTCCTGGAATAATAATCAACACTAATGTTAGTTTATTCGAAAATCAAGATGACTGGTGGAAGATGTTACCAGTTAACAGAAAAGTAGTTATTGTAGGCGAAGGAAGAGATAAAGATATTTTTTGTCCATTCGCTAGTTCTAAAGCATTCAGTGCCGCATTTCCAATGTCGTTTGAACAATATGCTGGTGTAATAACAGTTGGTAAGAAACAATACTTTATGAAAATAGGATTGAAATAATGCAACCACATGAGATAGTAGATAGATTAACAATATTATACGGAAACAATCATCCGATTATTAATAGTCTTGAACGAGTAGTAAACACCGAAGAATTGAGTGACATATTTGTACTGTCATCTTATCTTCTTGGTAAAGAACACAGAGACACGGTGAGTGCGTTAAAGAACTTGATATACGAACGCCAGGGTGAAGATAACATATTTGTGTTGTTTAAAGTTATCGATGCTATCCGCGAGGATATCGAGGCCTTACACGCATTACGAAACATATGTAGTTCTTCTGAAATAAACATACCTGTATTGTTTAGAGTTATAACTTCTATCTCTGGTGAAAACGAAGCATTAAATGCCCTACAGAATGTATGTGATTCTTCTGAAATAAACATACCTCTATTGTTTAGAGTCATCACTGCTATAACAGGCGAAGATGAAGTATTAAATGCCCTACAGAATGTATGTGATTCAGACCATTTTGTAAAGTTACAAACTGAATTACTATTCAAGTTGATTATTAACTTAGATAATAGAGATGAAGAAGTTATAAGTGCTATAAAGAATTTAGTATCTAATAACGCAGAACCAGATATGTTTTTGTTGTTCAAAGTGTTACAAGCAATTGATACTGAAAATGAATGGATTGGAACACTAAAGAGTGTAACAATATATAAAACTAATATACTGAAATTAGCACATAGATTGACTGAAGAAAAGTTCACTCTTCCAATCAACATGGGTAAGATGGTAAAGAGATTTGAAGGCAAAACACTCACAGATTCATTCAGTAGAGGACAATTAAGAAGCAAACTATGGATAAGTGATACAATCAATGACTTAGATATTGATTTAGGAGACATGATTTATGTTTGTGCGGGATGGTATGGAGTAATGCCAGCAATATTATTTGAACGAAACAAAGTAGAAAATATATTAAGTTTTGATTCAGACGAATCAACTGATAATCCGTCTGATACATTGAATAAAGAACAAATAATAGACGGACTAAGATTTAAGGCAGTGGTAAAAGATATTCATTCATTGAAATATAAAGACGAATTATTCGATGTGAATTACTATCAATACTCAGATGCGACTGAATTTAAAACAACAAAACAATCAATGCCTGCTAAAATGGATGCGACATGCGTAATCAATACAAGTTGTGAACATATTGAAGACTTTGATGATTGGTGGGATGGTATTCCAGAAGGAATGCTAGTGATAATGCAGAACAATGACTTTGATGAAGACCACGAAGACCACGATGATACAGTTGTAAACACCGTATCTAGTATAGAAGAATGGAGCAAGAGATTAAATGTGTCAGAAACCTTATATGAGGGCACATTAGCACTTGATAAATATAATCGTTATATGGTTATAGGGTATAAGTAATGAATGAAATTACAACTACAAGTGAAGAAGTATTTAGATTGGTCAGCGGTCTAACATTAAAGTATTTAACATAAAAGAAGAATATGATACTATATAATTATGAAGATATAAGAGTGGTTCATCTAGAAATCACAGAGAATTGCCAAGCAAGATGTCCAATGTGTGATAGAAATATGAAAGGTGGTGATGTTAATCCTAATCTAAAACTACACGAATTGAAGTTAGCAGACATTCAAAGAATAATGCCACCCGAATTTATTAAGCAACTTGATAGGATTTATCTATGTGGTAATTTTGGTGACCCTATAGTAGCAACTGATACATTAGAAGTATTCAAATACTTTAGAGAGCAAGGACGAAAGAAACTAGTACTGGGTATGAATACTAATGCAGGCGCACAGAAGCCAGAATGGTGGAGAGAGTTAGCACAGGTCATGGGTAATAAGCGTTTTAGTGAACCTGTTAAGGGTAGCAGATTCACTAAAACTTGGAGTTATGTTAAGTTCTCATTCGATGGACTCGGCGATACAAATCATTTATACAGACAAGGTGTTGTTTGGGATATCGCATGGAAGAACGCAAAAGCATTTATTGAGGCAGGCGGTCGGGCATATTGGGATTATTTAATCTTCGCACATAACGAACATCAAGTAGAAGAAGCCGAAGCACTCGCAAAAGAAACAGGATTTGAGAAATTCATACCCAAGAAGACTGGTAGATTTTTTTCAACAAGTCTTAAAAAGAAGAATGGAACTAAAAAACTTGACGTAAAACAAAAAGTTAAGTATCAAGCAACGAATCGCAAAGGAGAAGAAACACAACTTCTTCAGAAACCAAAAGAAGTTAAGTATCAAAATAAAGAGACTAAACAGATTACAAAACTAGAAGAGAAGCATGGTTCTTTAGAAAAATACTTTGACAATGTAAAAATAAAATGTAAAGTAGCCGAAGAAAAGAGTATGTATCTCAGTGCAGAAGGATTAATCTTGCCATGTTGTTGGGTTGCAGGAAGTATGTATAAGTGGTGGCAAAAACCCGGTGAAAATCAAATATATGAACTGATACAAGAATCAGGTGGAAAAGATGTATTCGATGCGAAGACACACGGAATAAAATCAGTACTTAATAATGATTACTTTACAAATAAATTAGTAGACTCATGGAGTAAGCCAATGAACACACATTTAGGCAAGCCAATGATATGTGCCCAGAAATGTGGTGAAGAATTTGACGCCTTCAAGGCACAGTTTGAGTAATGAAAAAATTTGATATATTTATTGGTTTAATTTACGCCATACCGGCTATTTGGTTCATATTATATATGTTTAATACCTATGGTCTTCCTGGAATGTGAAACTCCGACAAATAAATACTGATATAATAAAATAGAAAACATAGATGACTAACAAAAATACTAAAGAATGGCGAGAAAGAACAAAAGCACCATCAGATACATTCTGTTTGTTGCCTTGGGTACATTTAAGTACAAGACCCAACGGTCATATGCGAGTGTGTTGTACAGCAAACGCCTCTAGTGTTGGGCCAACAAACGATAAAGAGTTTGGTGGTGAAGTAGGTATTCTCAAACAAGCAGACGGAAAGCCAGCAAACTTAAATGTAACTGACTTAATGAGTAGTTGGAACAACGATTACATGAAAAATGTCAGAAAACAGATGCTTAATGGAGAAAAACCACCATCATGTTTGAAATGCTATGCTGAAGAAGATGCAGGTCATATGTCCAAGCGTTTCTGGGAAACAGAATACTGGGCGAGACGAGTTAATCTACAAGAAATTATTGATGAAACTTCTGAAGAAGGTGAGATTCCACCAAAGATTCGTTACTTAGATTTACGACTAGGCTCAAAGTGTAATCTAAAATGTGTTATGTGTTCGCCACACGATAGTTCACTGTGGATTCCTGATTGGATTAAACTACATCCAACTATTGAGAACGAATCTCTTAAAGAAACAATGCAATGGGGTAACAAAGGACAGATTGATGGTGCAACATATAACTGGCACAAAAGTAATACAGAATTCTGGAAACAATTGTACAAACAAATACCTCATATGAAACAGTTATACTTTGCCGGCGGCGAAGCAACAATTATTGAAGAACATTACACATTACTCGAAGAAGTTGTTAAACGAGGATATGCTTCTGATATTATATTACGATATAATTCTAATGGTATAGAAATGCCACAGAGATTATTTGATTTGTGGGACCAGTTTAAGCATGTTAGATTTCATTATTCAGTTGATTCAATTGATAAGATGAATGACTATATTCGTTATCCAAGTGAGTGGGACCACACAGTTAAGATGTTTCACTTACTAGACAATACAGGACCTAATGTAGAAGTAACAGTTGCTTGTGCGGTTCAAGCCCTCAACATATATTACTTACCAGATTTTGTCAAGTGGAAACTAGAACAAAACTTTAAGAAGATTAACTTATGGCCACTAGGTGCAGGCATGATTAACTATCATTTTGTTTATCATCCGCCTCATCTTAATGTTAAAGTATTACCGAATTGGTTTAAAGAGATGACACATGCCAAATTCGATAAGTTTATAGAGTGGTTAGAAGAAAATTGGAAGTTATGTATGGGTGATTCAGATGCAAGTTATGAACAATGGCGACAAGCAAATTATGGTATTAAAAGACTACAAGGTATGTTATCATTCTCAGAGAGTGGAGATTGGAGTAGAGAACGTATGCCAGAGTTCATTGAGTACATTAACAAGATGGACGGACTACGTGATACAAACTTTAGAGATGTATTTCCAGAGATGGCACCGTTACTAGATTGGACACCAGAAGATGGCGATGACTGGGATGGCGAGTTTGATGACAGACTATTAAGAGAACTAGAAGATGATGGCTTCCATGTTAATCAGGAAGAATTATACAGAGATAAGGAGGAGTTATGATTGTATTAAAAGTGTTAGATGATGCAGAATTAGTATTAGCAGATTTAGAAGTTAATTTAGGCAAACAAATACGACACGCAGTAACATTATGTGTTAGACAGAATGGTAATATTACACCACTTAACACACCAGATGGAAGACCAATTCAAATGCGAGAAGAAAATACTATACAAACGATTGAAGAAACATTTGATGATGATGAATCAAATGAAAAGTTAATGGAAAAAGTATACGAAACAGAACTCGGTGATGCTTTTGAAAAAGTTGAGAATGGCGTGGGCATTGGGGAAACTAATATCAAATTAGAAGATGATGAAGAAGATTGTTGGAAAGAGTATGATGAGGTTAATGGGGGAATAAAATGAAAATTGAAGACACAATGAATGGATTTGATATCATATGGGATTTAGGTAGACGATGTACTTATGAATGTACATATTGCCCACCACATAGAGCAAACAAGATTTCTCCTATAGTTACATTTAAAGACTTAAAAGAATCTATGGATTTCTTGGATCAATACGTAAAAATCTATGAAGGAATGAGAGGGCGACCATACACTAAAAGAAAACTATCATTTACTGGAGGAGAACCAACTATACATACAGGATTTCTTAAATTTGCAAATTATATTAAAGAAACATATGGTGATAGATATACTATTGGCATAACTACTAATGGTATGTTTACTAAAAGACAAGCAAACTTGTATAAAAATTTTGCTGGCACAATATCATATCATGCAGAAGCAACACCAGAAGAAAAGAAAATAGTAATTGATAACATCTATCTAATTAAACATTGGCAAGTTAACGTCATGTTTCATAAGGATTACTTCGATGAATGTATTAAGTTGTGTGAAGATTTAGAAAAAGCAGGAATTAAATATATTCCAAGAAGAATTGGAGATGACGGCAATGACCAATCCTCTATTCGCAGGGGATATACTCATGTATACACCCAAGTACAAGAGAATTATTTCGAAAAACACTGGACTATGAAAAAATCAAAGAATAATGATAAGAATGATAAAATTGACTTAGACCAAGTATATGTGAACACATTAGCAAAATCTAATGACACTGGACCAAAAAAAGAAGCCATAGTAGTAAAAGAAAACAAAAAACCTGAAGTAAGTAAAGTAGAAATCGATAAACCTTTAGATAAAAAAGCGGTAGTAGAAATAGACTCTAAGTCTTGGAGTCCTAGTGCAAACGAAGAAGATGAAGTAAGTCAAATAGACATTGAAGAATCTTTAGATAAAAAAGAGAACAAAGTAAAAGAAAATACCACTGAAAACAAAGACTTAGATACGAAAGTAACTGTGTACCCATCCTTAATGAAAGATAAAGACTTAAAATCTAGAAAATCTAAAGGTAGAATGTGTTGTGGTGGTAGAGACTTTTGTTTAACTACTAGTGACGAGTCAAAAGGAAAGTTAGCAACATATGTAGACAATACAAACTTCTATGGATATCGTTGCCTAGTCAATCATTATTTTCTTTATATCAATCAAGAAACCCGAGATATATATCATCATCAAACTTGTATGGTAAATCTTGAGAATGATGTTGCACCAATTGGCAATCTTGACAACAGTGATGCAATTATAGAAAGATTAACGAAGTATGAAACTGAAAAGAGTTGGCCAGTTATTTCGTGTCCTAAAACATTTTGTGGATGTGGCATGTGTATAGACAAGATAGACCCAGAACATGATATTAAAGAACATAATTTTGGTATTACAAAAGTAGAACTTGTTCCTAATAAACTTAAAAAGATGGAAGACACAAGAACAATAACAGTAAGAACTAGAATGGAATCTATAGATGATGCCTTGTATATAGAAAATTTTAATGTAAGATGATAAAAGCAATTGAAATAGAACTAACATCGGCGTGTAATGCACGTTGCCCTATATGTATGAGAACTCGTCTTATAGAAAAGGGTATACCTGTAAAAACAGAACATTATACGATAGAAGATATAAAACAATATTTTGGTCCTATTGATATGAAAGATAGGAGAGTTAAATTTTGTGGAGTATTAGGAGACCCAATAGCATGTCCAGACTTATATGAGATATCAGAATACTTCCTAGATAAACAAGTGAAACACATAGAAGTGTCTACTAATGCAGGACTTAAAACTACAAAGTTTTGGGAAGAATATGGAGAACTATCAGAAAGGTCAAATAATAGACTAGAAATACATTTTGCAATTGATGGTGTTTATACTAACGACTATCGAGTAGGTGTTAATTTAGATAAAGTATGGAACAATGTAGACACATATTTGAATGCAGGCGGATTCGCATCTTGGCAATTCATTATATTCGATTATAATAAAGACGAAGTTCCTATAGCAAGAACAATGGCAAGAGATAAAGGCATGAAGTTTATAACTCGAACTGCCTGGAAGAATGACGCATCAGCGGCCGAACAAGTAGAAGTAAGACGCAAAACGAAGAATAGAGATTATGCCTAGCGGTCATAAAGTAAGACAATATGACATAGTGTGTAAACACTTAGATGCTGGTGAATTCTTTTTTGCCGCAAATCATAAAGTATATCCTTGTTGTTACTTGTATGATGAAGAGATTAATATTAAAATGAAATATAATACTGTGTTGCCATCTACTGAAAAATACGGCGATGGATTTAATAACTTACGATTACATACTATTGATGAAATACAGAACCACGAATATTTTAAAAAAACTTTAGAAGAATCATTTGATAAAGATAACGAGTTACATTGTAGTCGTTGTTGGAGATCCTGTGGTGATAAAGGTAAAAGGAGCACACAAAAGAATGTGGAAAGTTGATTGGATTGATATAGAGTTGACCTCGTTCTGTAATATCCATTGTGAAGGATGTTTCAGAGAGTTATCTGATTATGCGGACAAGGTGAACAACAAAGAAAGACTTTCTCTGGAGATTATAAAAGAACGATTCAGAAAAGAAGACTTTCCGGGAATTAAGATTATTAATTTTTGTGGAAGTGTGGACGAACCAACTTCACATCCACAGTTTATTGATATAGTTAAACACTTCAGAGATTGGAATGCACATATAAACATCGCAACTAACGGGTCATTGCGTACCGAAAAGTGGTGGGCTGAACTAGTAAGTGTGCTACCCAGAAGTCATAGAGTAACTTGGGGAGTGGATGGAATAGATAAAACTTCTGAAATATATAGACGAGGTTCTAAATTTGATAAAGTTGAAAAGAACTATCGTGCATTTAACAAAGCAGGTGGCCAATCTACCTGGCAGTTTATTGTGTTCGAACATAATCAACATCAAGAACAAGAAGTAAAGATAAAGGCACTTGAAGAAGGTTTCCATGATGTCAAATACATATACTCTCATAGAAAAGATGTTAAGAAAAAGAACATAACACATAAGAAAGTGGAGAGAGAAGAAACACAAACAGTTCAATGTAAGTATCAAAATCAGAATAGAATATTCGTCAATCACAGAGGAAATGTAATTCCTTGCTGTCATCTCAACGCAGAGATGTTAGAATATTCTGCTGGCAGAGAGAAAAATACAAAATTTACAAAGATATTAAACAGCAACGCAGGCGAAGAATCAATTAATTTAAAGAACAATGAGATAAAAGATGTAATGAATGGTAAAGTTTGGAACTCTATTGTAGATTCTTGGACAAATGAACCAATCTCAAAGTGTTGGAAAACTTGTAAGAAAAGACAACATGATATATTTGTTAAGGAATCATTATGAATAAAAGCAAACTACCTTGTTTCTATAGTCTACACGGCGTAAATTATAAGAACGGATTCGCCACATCATGCCCTACACAAGTCGACCAACTACACTTTCTTGATGGCACAATACCTTCAGAGTTTATTAACAATGAAGAATTCAAGAAACATAGATTGCAGTTATGGAATGGTGAGTGGCCATCGGGCTGTCATCAGTGTGAAGAAGAAGAACTTTTTGGTAATAAATCTATGAGAATGGATTGTACAGATCAATATGATGAATCATTCTTTAATCCAGAAACAGGTGAAATAGATTTCAAATCTATTCAACATATAGAACTTAGATTTAATAACTCATGCAATATGTCATGTCTACATTGTGATAATGTGTTTTCTTCAGGATGGGAAACTGCATTAAAGAAGTATGTACCTGATGAAGAAACTATATATTTAAATTTACAACAGTTATTAAAACAACGACATACAGCAAAGATAGACAACAAAAAACTTCCTAGAATAGATATGAAAATAGAGGAAGTAGATAGAGTTGCCGATGACCTTATTAAAAACTTTCCTAATATAACAGAAGTTGATGTATCGGGTGGCGAACCACTAAAACAGAAACAGTTCTTTCATCTATTAGATAGATTAAAAGACCATCCGAATGCTAAGTGTATAACAGCGATGTTTTATACGAATTTCAATGCAGATTTTGACCCGAAAGTATTAGCAGAAAAGTTATCACATTTTGAAGAATCTGTTCTCCATATTTCAGTAGACTCTGGAAAGAATCTATATCCATATTTTAGAGACGGTTCTTGGGATAAACTCAAAGACAACATCAAAACATTTAAAGAGAGTGGAATAATTAATACTTATATTAGTTGTATATGCACAACATCAATATATCAATTAATGGACTTATATAATGTATTTGAAAGTATGCTAACACTAGATGTTGACATAATAGAATGTTCAATGGTCTATACTCCTGAATACATAAATCCAGGAATACTGATGGAACATTTTCCTGATGAAGTACGCAACGATATAAAAGAAACACGAGAAATGATTGAAAACTCAGACTCTAATTTGAAAAAGAGTTGGCCAGTGCAGGGTGCATTAATTGGATTAGACCACATAGAAAAATATATGAATAATCATATTATAGAATTATATAATGAAATAAAATTTGATGCCAGTTTCCCCGATGGTACGGCAAGATTCATCAAATACGTAGAACAGAGTGATAAAATATTTAATAAAGATTTCAATTCTACGTTTAAAAAATATCAAATAAATAACAATAAGTTAATAAGAATAGATAAGGAACCATTATGAGTAAAAAACCAACATACTTTGTTGAACAACCATATTATAATTTAGACAAATCAGAGTCTATTGTAATTAAAATACCACACGACACTGATTATAAAAAACCTCCAAGAGAAGTAAAACGATTAGGTATTTGGTGTTCAGGTGGTGCCGATTCAACTGCACTATTATATCTTCTAGCAAAAACTATTCAAGACCATGATTTAGATTTACATATTCAACCCATGACTGTAAGAAGACAACGACCGTGGAATCCCGTTAAAGCAGGGCCAGTCATAGAAAAAGTCATCGAAATACTTAACTTTGATAGAATGCTGCCACATCAAATTTATTATCCTCCTTTAGAAGATCCAAATCAAACTGAATGGCAAGAGTTTATAGATAGAGATAGAGAAAATGAATCAAAAGAAGTTTGGCATGTTCTGTATGACGGACTAACATCTAATCCTCCAGAATCAGAGATGCCATATGAAAATCTAGAAGAACACCGTCGTGGTGAAAATGTTAAGAAAGTAGCAGAAGCCGTAGAACGAGACCATCAGCGACCCCTCTATCAGATAAACAAAAGATTTATTGCTGATATTTACAGACAATTCGATTTAACAGAAAATCTTTTTCCATTGACATGGTCGTGTGAGGGGGAGGCAAACCAAACAAACGATTTTACAGTTCCTTGTGACAAATGCTGGTGGTGTTGGGAACGTGGATGGGCATTTAATGAATGATACTATTTTTCGCCATTACTATTCCAATCATAGTAATAATATTATTACTATTAGATTAAGACACAGAAGTAACTTGGAAGTTTGTGAAACACAGTGTGTAAAAGATATCAGAGATAAAATTATTTAATAGAACATGCAAAAAATATTAACAGACAAAGACATACAAGGATTTATTGATTACTTTGGTGATGAATTACCTAATCCGGACCATTATCCACTCAAAGTAACGTGGTTAATGAAATGGTATGAGTGTATTGTTTTAAAAAACCGACAAGACAAAGAAAATAATAATTAAAGGTACAGATTATGGATGACAATACAATATATAGAGAATTAGGACCAACAAAAGATTTTACACCACCAGACAAGTGTAGTGTTTGTGGTGGTGAGTATGACGAAGCATGTGGCGGAATACAAGGACATTTTGGAGTCACACCAGTTACATTTTGTGAATGGTGTTACGGCAGTATCTATGATATGGTCGAACAAGACATAAGAGATAACATAAGAGAACAAATGAATGAAGAGGACAAAGAGGATATAAAAACTATTCTTGATGCAGTCGGTATAGATTATAAAATAGTTGAGAATGCTTATGTCAACAAACAACGATTTTTTAATTTTAGATTTGACGAACCATGTGGAATGAGCCGTAAATGAATAAAAAAGATGAATTATATTGGTCACAATACGACTTCACAAAGATACCCTTTGATGACCTCGTTAGTGTAGGACAACGAACTCTTTTATACAGAGATTTGTTCTCAGTGAGTTGGTTGCTGGGAAGATTCTGTAACTATAAGTGTTCTTATTGTTGGCCTTATGCTAGAAGTGACCGTAAAGACCATAGACCAACAGAACTATGTCTAGCAACAGTTGATGAGATTAAAAGACAAGCAAGAGATAATGGGTTCAATTCATTTCATTTCAGTTTGTCAGGTGGTGAACCAACATTTCATCCAGGATATTTAGATATACTCAATCACATAGCAGATGATGTAGAGAATACAAACTACACATCGGTACATATGACAACGAATATGTCACGCAATCTAAAGTGGCACCAGACATATTGTGATACAGTTGCTAAGATGAATAGAGCAAGTATCACCGCAAGTTTTCATAGTGAGTTTGCTAAGAAAGATGATTTTGCAGATAAGTTATTGTTCTGTATGGAACACGATGTACAAGTAACTGTTAATATGGTTCTTGTACCTGAATGGTTTGAGAGAGATTGGGAGATAGCAATGTACTTCCATGAACGTGGCATAAACGTTACTCTGAAGCCGCAGAGTGACCCTACAGCGTCTTTTGTTGTGTCTGGGTATACTGACCAGCAATTAGAAACAATGCGTAATGGCATGCCACAACGTGATTATACCACTGTCCTACAAAAAGAAACAGGCACAAAAGTTGTAAGACCTAAACCTAAATCGGGCAGTATGTGGAAAATGGATATGGAAAATGGTGACGACAAAAGTGTGCCACCAATAATGCAAGTAGAGTTTCAAGACAGCAACGGCAAGAGATGGTATATAGACCAAGCAGAACGATTTAATGCGTTCAATTTTAACAAATTTAAAGATTGGGAATGTACTAGTGGATTTAAAGGCATTGTAATTCGTGAACCAGATGGTTCAATAAAACGTTCATACAGTTGTGCTGATAAACCATTGGGATATATTGAGAGTGGATTCAAATTATTTGATGCACCTAAAGTTTGTATAAGCGATAGTTGTGTCAGTAGTGCAGATAGTAAAATACCAAAACGTGCGCCAGGAACGATGATTCCCATCTATCCAGGTGACACGTCTTTCAATAAGGAGAAAACATAATGAGTACAGATACAAAAGATTGGCCAAGTTTAACTGAATGGTTTTTTGGCAAAGGCGTAGACCCGGCAAAGTACAAGGGTTCAATGATTCCCGAATATTTGCAGTTTAATAGTGATAAAAAACTAAATACGAGTAAAGCAATGATGAAGAAAAAGGCTCCAAAAGGTGCCATAACAAAAGCAAAACCAAAGAAGGTAAAGGCAAAAGCAAAATAATAAATGGGCAGTAAATTTGATAAGATTGAGAAAACAATTAATGAATTGTTAGAGGAAATATCTAAGTTGACCAAACGAGTGGAAGAACTAGAAAAATTAGTTGAATTTCACGAGAAGGTGCGTAGAAGATGAGTGACCTAACAATAGAACAATATTCAGATTCACCAGGTGGATTTGAAGGCAAAACAATTAACGTTGGTGATGTGGGTGACACAATCACATCTACAAGAGGTAACGGCGATGTAGCCGCAACAATAGAATTTATTGAGAAGATTTATAATTACCTACCTGAATTAGCCTTCGCAACATTGTATGGACTGGCAGTTTATGCCGCGGTTCTTTGGATTACTAAAAAAATAAGAGGTTAATATGAGAACAAAAATTAGAATGCAATCGTCAGAATCAGCACATTTTTACACACGACATAAAAACAAACGACTACATCCAGAAAAGATGAAGTTGAATATGTATGACCCATTTATACGTAAGCATGTAGTATATAACGAAAAAAATATTAAGAAATGACAACAAATATAATAATCGTCCTATGTACTATGTGCGGGTTTTCACTAGGAATGATGGCTGGCGCATATTTAATGACTTGGACAAAAAAGAAATAAACATAAGGAGTATAAAATCATGTTAGACTATTATCATTTAGCGATATATGGCAAGTGCTACAGCACTACTTATAGATTAATCAATCCTTCTAATATTGTAACAGAGATAGAAGAAAAATTTGAATTTGTAAGATATAATCCTAGAAAAGATATTGATAGGTGGGGATTACCATTAACTTCACTTGATGGTGGAATGTCTGGAATACCAGATTTAGATTCATTATTAGAATATAATAATGAAAATAATACTTCATTAAAAGAAGCAGATTTTTCTACACCAACTCCAGCATATGAATATTTTAAAGAAGTGTTAGATCCATTTAAACTTTGGTTGGGTAGAACTCACGTTTTAAAAATGAATCCTGGTGGATATTTTCCACCTCATCGTGATGCTCATAATTTAAAAACTTTTCGTCTTATAGTTCCTCTTCAAAATGTATCACCGCCACAAGTTAGTTTTATCGTAGAAGATAAAATATTAAATCTTGAAGTGGGAAGAATGCATTTTGTTGATACAGTTAAAATGCATTATCTATTTAACACAAGTAATAGACCAACGTATTGGATAGTTATAAATGTAAAAACTACACCAGATGCAGTTAAGAAAGTTTTACAAAACAATTTCGTCTACTAATTTTGTGTTTTAAAATTTAGAACAAATGGTTAGTTGATTCATTCAAATATACAGGTCTTTCATAATCTAATTCTTCCAGAAAATCCACATAAGAGTCAGCCACAGAGTCAAGTTGCTCTTGGTCGGCATATGCTATTGTAATTTTCATTGAAGTACCGGTACCGTACAGAAGATCTGTACCGTCTGGAGTGGTAAGCAGTACTTCTTGATAAACTGAATCATCAGTTATATCAATTCCGTCAGCAATCAATTGGTCTTTAAAATCTGGCTTAGTACCGCCTAGAGTACAATAATCTTTAAACTCTTCAAGTGTAGTAAAGGTTTGCTCTTCTATTGGTTGAACTATTGTAGTTTTTTTAATCATTGTGATTTAGAACAAATGGTCTTCTGAAGCAGTAGATATAAACATAGTTACAGGAAAATCAACGTCTATTCCTGCCTGATAATCGCCATAAGCATCTCTTACGGCATCAATTTGCTCTTGGTCGGCATATGCTATTGTCATTTTCAATATTGAGCCTTCATCAGTTTCAACTAATGCTTCTTGATAAACTGAATCATCAGTCACATCAATGCCGGCAGCCAAAAATTGGTCTGTAAAAGGTGGCAAAATACCTCCACTAGTACCATAATTTTTAAATTCCTCAATTGTCTCAAAGGTTTGTGCTTCTTCTGGTGTAAATATAGTAGTTTCTTTTATCATGGTATTTACTCCTTAAAATAAAATTTAGAACAAATGGTCTTCTGATTGAACTCCAGTTTCTACAGGAATATCAGAATCTAAACCAGCGAGATAATTTGCAAGTGATTCCATTACAGTATCAATTTGCTCTTGGTCGGCATATGCTATTGTAATTTTCAATGATGTATTATCATCTTCAGTAACTACTGCTTCTTGATAAACTGAATCATCAGTCACATCAACCCCGGCAGCAACCAAATGACTCTGAAAATCTCCATGTTGATCTTGGAATTCGGCGGTAAAGGCTTCAAATTCCGCAACTGTCTCAAAAGTTTGTTTTTCTTTTGGTGTAAATATTGTAGTTATTTTTATCATGTTGTTTACTCCTAAATATGTCTGATAAGTTTAATAAAATAGTAACATTCTTATTTATCAAATTTAGAATGGTATATCATCTTCCCACTCCATTTCCTCATCTTTCCCATCATTAGTCCTCAAATAAGTCTCAAATGTTACATCTGGTGTGTGTTGGTCTCCTTTAGAGTTCATTTTGTCTAATAATACATAATCATCAATATATAAATCTATATCAACTTTAGTATCTGATTGATAGATATCGTGTACTCTAGTTAAGAATATAGCCTCACAATACTTATAAGCCTCATCATATAGAGTCTTTCCACCAATCACAAAGACATCTCTGCCTGGATGATTAAAGTCTAACGAAGTAAGAATAAGTTCAATAGAATCTTGAGATGGATTACGAACTCCATAACAACCTGAAAAATCATTCTTATTATGAGATGAACTTATTACATAATTGAATCTGGATGTTAATGGTGCGTGAATACCAAGACTTTTCCAAGTAGTAGAACCCATGACTACAACATTTTTGTCAGTCAATTGTTTAAACCATTTTAAGTCTTCTGTTAACTTGGGCCAGGGAAGACCGTTTTTAAAACCAATACTGCCATTATCATCAACAGCCAGAATCATGTTAATCATTATCGGTCAGTGTCTCCTTATTCTCATCTTCGATTTCACCATCCGAAGTGTCATCATCAAAATGGGCACCTAATATAGACTTTACATTGGTCTCAACATCTTCTTTAATCTTTGCTACATTGATTTTTACTTGAACATCAGCAATCTTATCGAATCTGTGTACAAGTTTTTCCCAGTTTAAATCATCGGCAAGTGGTAACGGATGTAATAATTCATCACCTGACATTTCAATCTCTTGCCCACTTGCTAATGTTACCAATATACTTTCTACATATTCAGTAGGAATACTCATTGGAAAAATTTCTTCCATTAACTTGTCAAAGTTAGGATCGTCATCCATCATCTTTGCGCCCTCAAATTATATTATCTTTATTCTACTGGTGCCGCCGCTTCTGCTCTAGCCTTCATGGCTTTTGCTGTAGTTCCTGCAGGTCTACCTCTACCACGTTTAGCAGGCTTTTCTGCCTTCTCAGCAAGTGATGGATCATATTTAACTGCTTCAGCACGTTTCTTTGTTGCTTCCTCTTCTAACATAACTGCTTGTATCAATAAGTTTTGAGCAATCTTTTTGTTATCTTCCTCAATACTCATATCAACTTGTTCTTCCATTCTTTCCTGAACTGTTGGACCTTCATCCTGTGGTCTTTCTGCTCCTGCGGCAATATCGTCCATCTGTTTCAATAAATCAGTCAATGGAAGTGAAGTAGTTGAGTTTGGTGACATTATGATTGACTCAACTGGCACTTTCTTTAAAAGACCTTCTTTATGTAAAGTCTCTAGCATATTATTACCATTCCAAAATACTTTACGTGAAAGAACCTCGTATAACTCTGTAGCGGCTTGTCCTTCTGATGACTCAAGAGCAGACATGAAATCATCGTGATACTTGTCTGGTAATGAATCACTGTAAACTACCAAAGCATTCTCTGGTTCATCAGGTAGACGAAGAAATGCCACACTCAATCGAGTATTAGTTCCTTTATGATTGCCTACGTGTTTTAAAAAGTTAGCCATTATCTTCTCCTTTATCTGCAGTCACATCCGCCTTTTCTTCGCCCTCTGCGTCTGCTGCCGCTTGTTGAGCCGCTTGAACATGGTCTACAAATGTTTTAACTTTATTAGCAACTGCGCCCACGGATGATAATTCATTCGCTTGGAAGGCACCACGTTTTGATGCTAAGTCAATAATGTTATATATATTGACCAAGTCGTTTACTGTTACACTCGGTTGAGCCACTTGTTCTGGTGCTACTGTTTCTTGTGTTTCTGACATATGATTACTCCTTGTCATTTGTTAAATTAATATTATATAATATGAATTTTTACAATTCATTAGTCTATTATATCTGATTGAAAATAAAAAGTCAAGCATTTTTACTAATTTATGCTCTTTTTTTCTCTGAATCGAGGATAATATACTTCAACCAAATCTCATGCTCGATGTGTTTGACATTGACTCCATTGACTAATTGTAGGAAATCTGGCTTTCTAGGTTGTTTATAGGGTTTGATATGGATGTGACTTGCTTTATCATTATTACATTTTCTACAGGCAGAAACGACATTTGTCCATTCAGTTTTACCACCTTTAGATTTGGGAATAACATGGTCCAGTGTTAAATCTTTATGACCAAACATCTGTTTACAATACTGGCAAATATAATTATCTCTTAGATAAACATTACTTCGATTGAATGACGTATTTGACCTTCGTTTAACATATTCTCGAACCATCATAACACTGGGAACCGTCATTGTTATGTTAGGACTATGAACCTGCCAATCCTCGTGCCATTCCAGGACATTAATTCTATCGAGCCAGACGAGTTTAATACTCTCTTGCCAGGTGAGTGTTGAAAGTGGTGCGGCACTTAAAGGATTGCCGTCTGCGTTCAGAAGGAGGGTATCTCTCATATATCATATCAGTATCTAGGTTAGAGATATTTATCTAATATCCAGATGTCAAAAACCCCACTGTTTAGAGTGGGGTTTGAGAACTATGAACTGTTATACTTCTATTTTTTTGGGTAGAGTGAAAATCTTATTGCGTTCTTTTTCAAAGTAAAGGATCTAGTCCAATCATATCTAGGTCCTCGATATATAACTCTAAACTTTCCAGGACACAATTTTCTAACATCATCGAGATACTTTATAGGTATGTTTTTTGCAAAACTTACCTCATCTTCAGGACTAGAATACTTTATCCACAATAAGTAACTTAAGTTTGCTTCATTCATTATGCTTGGCTGTAGTATGCGTGTTCACCAAATGGAGGAACAATTTGGTCAGTACCGTGAATGATAAACAAACTATCACAATAGTCTGGGTCACCCCAAGAATCCCAAGGCATACCATCTGTGAACATAATAAACTTATTAGGAGTAATATCGTTGTCCTTCATAAAGTTATAGTTACATTCAAAATCAGTACCACCACCGCCAACAATCTCGTATTCTTTGAGTTCGTCAGCATTGTATGGGTCAAACTCTTTATAACCTCTTTGATTTACATCTGTATCAAATGTCCAAATTCTAATTTTAAAGTCTTGAAACTGTTGCATAATGCCGTAAACTTCACCAAGAAATTCTTCAATCATTGAAGATGAAATAGAACCTGATACGTCAAGTCCAATCGCAACATCAATCATTTCATCATTCTTTTGACCAGGAAGATAAACTCCCATTGACCTTGATTTACGAGATTGCCTCATAAATGTGAAATCACTTTTTACTAAACTCTGAATTGAAATGTTAAGAAGTTCTCTCCAATCCATTTTAGGATTAGTCATTCCATTAATAATTCGTTTGATGTCACCAGGAAGAGTTCCTGCATCCGTTGATTGAGCAGACTGTATTACTGCCTGTTTCATCTGGTCTTTAATCTCTTTTGCTTCTTCTGGTGAAATTTTAATAGGTGCTTTTCGACCACTAGGATCACCTTCTTCATTATCTTTACCATCAGGACCAAACATATGAACATCTAAAGTTTCTCTATCATCGGCTTCGCCTGTTTCTTTAAGGTGTTCGTAAATCTCTTCGGTATAACTTCTATAATATTTTCGGTCATGTAGTGCTTGTTTTGGCATTTCACCGACCCTTGCCTCAACTAGGGCTTGGTTAACTTTAAAGTCAGCCGCAATATTCCAAAGTTTCATATCTCGGTCGTCTTCTTTTTGGTCCATCAAACGACCAAACTCACCACAATGTTCGTAAACACAATGCATAACCTCGTGCCCTACTACAAAATCAATTTGTTCTGGAGTAAGTGTTCTAAAAAAATCTGAATTATAATATAAATGTCTGCCGTCAGTTCCAGCAGTTGGAACCCATTCTGCCTCGACTAGTTTCAATCGAGTAGCAAGTGTGCCGAAAAACGGATGACGAATAAGAAGTCTAACACGACTACTTACAATCATCTCTTTAACTTCTTTATCAGTATAATCAAAAACTACTGGCGGCGGTAGAGTGTCATCTATTTCAACACCGTTAGCCTTTAATACTTCATCTAAAGCATTATCTAATTCTTGTTCATTAGTTACTGTCTTGGTTTCAGCCATAATTATCTACTTGTAATAAATTGCGAATGAGGTTGCGTGTTCCATAATCGTATTATATGGAGACCTTGTGAATGTTCGAGTTGAAGGACCTCTATATCTGTATAAAAATTCACCTGGAAAAGTTGCTTTAATTGTATCAAGCATTTCCATAGGAAGACCCTTTGCCAAACTTGTCTCATAACTAGGACTTGCGAATGTTTTTAACTTTTCTAGCATAATTTCTTTAGGAGTACTGAATGCCTCAGCAGGAGTAATTCCCATACAGTTATCAAAACAAGCAGGACAACGGTCTCCGTCTTCCCACATAATCTCACCACAACATGGACTAACTAGACCTTCTGTATTGTTTAAAATATAATCTGTACTCATTTTAACCTCTCTTTTCTTTAAATATACTACTATTATAACATAAATCGAGGATCTGTCAAGTTTTTACGAGATTCTGACGTAATTTATCTTGGTTTCGTTGATATTTTCGTCATTCCATGCCGTGCCCAATGCTTTAATTTTACAAGAAACCTTAATATTCTTTTTACTGTTTGCTATATCTTCGTTTGAGGTGAAAAAAGTTACTCTATGATTATCAGTTGTAATAGCATTAATCATATAACCAGAACCACCATATTGAGTATCTGCTAGATATTTTGATGTAAGTATTTCAATTTCAGTATTAACCTTTTCACCTATTCTGCCTAAATGTCCATCATTGATACTTCTATCTCTAAGAACTTCGTTTTTTACACTATTATTATAATAAGTAGGAATAAAAGCGGCAATTCCAAATACACTATTGTTCATTTCAGTCTCAGGTGACAAAAATTTAGTTATAGATGTTTCAAAATCAGTTAAAGTCTCGGCAAGTATCTTAAAAGAAAATTCATCTTCAAGATATTTCATTATAATTCCTGCTTCTTTTCGGTCTTCTTCGGTAATTAATTCGGGATATTTAGTTAAAACACCAATAAGTATATCTTTGTTACTAAAAGCGGTCTTCATAAAATCGCCGTTAATAATATCATACTCACCGGCAGATTTTACATAAGTTTTATTGAATTTAGTCGCAACAACAGACGCAATTAATAATTCTTCTTTAGTAAAAGAATAAGGACTATTATTTTGTTTTATATCTATGATTGTTTCAGCCGATTTAGTAAAATCATACTTGTCAAAGTATTTTAATACTTTTGTATCGTTAAACTCGATATAACTGTGATTTTTCGATGTATCCATCATTTTCTATACTTTTTATTGATTATAATATAATTATAGCATAAAATACGAATCTGTCAAGTTTTTCCTTACATTTAAATTAAAAATTGAGACCCAGGAAGATAATGTTTTAACTTCGGATTTTCAACAAAATCTCTTGTTTTATCTGTAACAGAACCAACAACAGATAAAAATGGTCGTTTATGTAAACTCGCATTCGCAGTACCATGCGGCATATCTTTCCATTCAAAAGTAAGAATGCTACCTGCTACCCATCTTTCACATATTTGATTACCAAAAACAACAAACTGTCCTGGTTCCCAATCTGCTAATGCTATTAAAAATCTACGCACTTCTTTGCCATCATGTTTTTCTTCTGCCTCATAATGTTTGTCCAAATGCATTGCGACACTTTCGCCTGTGAGTTGAATGTGTAACTTATGTCTTGGATTTTCCATGCCAAGAATATCAATCATTCGTTGCATTTGAGGTCCAATATCACGTGTGCCCTGATACATTGGTTGTTCTGGGTCACCACCAGCATCAATAATATCTTTTAATTCATTTTCTTTTAGAACACCACGTGGGTCTGACTTTCTAGAAAGTCCTTTTTTATCCCATCTGTTACCCCAGGTAACTGTTTCCATTGTTTCGTATGCTTTTTCTAATTCATCTTCCCAGTCACCCACGAATCGGCCACATAACTGAAAAGACTCAGTGTCTTTTATTGACTTATTAAAATGATAATCAGATAATTCTTTACCTAGTTCCCAATTCGTTTTCATTTTGTTTTCCTTTATAAAATAACTTATTATATTTGCGTTCAAATATATCACCAGTACACCAGTATCCTTCTTTGTCAAATTTTGTAGGTGTATTGATGTATTTAGACATTAATAACGGACTTTTTATCCATAACTTGTGATATCTATCTAATTTATATTCGTATTGTTTATTACATTCAAGTTGTAACTTATGTTTTGTATCGGATTTAATTAAGAATGTAAATGATGGTGTATGCGTTTCTGTGTGTCCGTACAAATTTCTAATAGCAGGAACACCTTTAGCAAATAGAGTATCTACCAGAATTTCAGATATAACAGTGCTATCTATACTTAATTCTCGCCAATGTGACATATCTTTTAAATTATATATTATCGGTATCATATCATTAGATACTACCGTGCCTATGGTTGGTTTATATTCTTCACATAGCATTGAAAATCGTTCAGCATTAAACTGTTCCATTATAACAGTACACCCTTTAATTAATCCAGGCAATGAATACAAATATAAGCCAGCAACAGTTGATGGTGGCAATTGCGACAACACTACATCATCTTTTGTTAAGCCACCAATAACAATGCTATTCAGACAAGCAAGTAAACATCCCGCACCTGTATGTGCCACGGCTTTTAATTCATCTGTGAAATCACTAGTAAACAATACTGTATAAATGTGATTAGGTTTCATTGCGTATATCAACGCATTTCCGTGTGGTTCTAGTTCTAAAGCATCTTGCTCACTCATTATAACATGGTCTGGTTTACAGGCATCGATAATATTAAACAAGTAATCTTCTGATGGATTAGGATAAGTTGGAATAAATGTTACTCCTAGGATATCACAAGCAAGTATCATTCGCACATAATGATATTCCTTTTCACTAGCAAACAATATTTTTTCACCAGGTTTTATCGCAGTGGATAACACGGCAGCCAGATTTTCTACACTTCTAACAAGTTCAGAATAAGTATATTGTTTATCTTTACAGACAATAGCAGTCTTTGACCCGTTTTCTTGGGCCTGTGCTTTAATGGAATCAAATATCATATATATTATTGTACCATAAAAAAAGAGGGAAGTCAATAGACATCCCTCTTTAAGAGTGGTTAATTTATTGAGATTTACGCATTATGGGCCTCAATAATCAGTTTCCCATGCTTTTTGAAGAACTTCTCAATACAAGGAACTTTACGAGGTTCTAAAGGTAACTTGTAAACTTTAAGAGCAGTTCTTCCACCCAATACTGTCATTTCAGTATCAAAGTTTTCCATCATAAAGTTGAAAAAGTTATCAGCCATAACATATAACTCGTCCATCTTCTTTTTGCCATTTCGGTCAACAAAATCTTTCAACTCATAACATAGTGAAGTTGTCAATGAAAACATTGCTGAAATTTCTTTCGCCTCAGTTGTAAGTGTAGTAACTTTACCACTAAGAATATCAGAAGGAACAGGCAACTTACTAGATAAGGCTCTGTGAGCCATAAACTTAGTAGCAACACCATCACCAACTGTTCCAGCAATTAGGTCGTGTAAACGACTATTGCTAATATCTTCGCCATCTTTCGGTAACATTTCTGAAACGAAAGTCCAAGAACGAGGAGTAGCAAATGCCCTTGAGGCAGTTCGTGGGTCAAAGTTAAATAAGTCCATCTTGTTTGAAGTTAAGAAACCTACAACATCAGCACTAATTTTGTTCTCTAATGCCCAAGTCTGCCAATCTTCAAAGTCAACACCCATTTCAAGGTGAACAAAACGGTTAGCAAGTGGTGAAGGCATTCTATAAGCAACACCTCGGTCACTCTCACGATTACCAGCCGCAACGATTAAAACATTGTCTGGTAAAACATAAGAACCCAACCTACGATTTAGAATTAACTGATAAGCCGCCGCTTGAACTGATTGCGGTGCTTGGTTCATTTCATCCAAGAATAAAATAACAGATTCATATTGGTCTGCTAACTCCTGACTAGGTAAGTCTGACGGAGTGGCCCATTCCATGGTACCATTTTTTTCGTTGAAATAAGGAATACCTCGCAAATCAGTTGGTTCCATCAGAGCAAGACGAAGGTCAATCATAAAACCTGACCTTTCTTGTGTAATACTATCTACAATTTCTGATTTACCAACCCCTGGAGGACCCCAAATAAATACAGGACGTTTACGATTAAATGCATAATTAAGTTCAGCCCTAACATCACTAGGACGAACTACCCTCACATCTAAGTCGTTTGTTGATACTTTATTAGTCATATTAACCTCTCTTTATTGAATATACTACTATTATATCACAAATCGAGATTCTGTCAAGTTTTTGAGTTAAAAAATGTCTTATTTTCTACCCAAAGGTCTATATCCCCGTCAATCATCAGTAATTCTGCGGCAATAACCTCTTCAAATAGAACTAATTGAGATTTTTTTAGATAATAAGGGGAATTTAAGTACTTATCTAGTATAAGTATCTGTTTTCCTGTTCCAATTGCAGTTTCAGACTTAATTTCTATGGTATATTTTTTGAAATGTTTGGAAATGATATTTCGACCAAAGGCAGATACCCTAAATCCCCTAGATGAATCGTTGTCACTAATAAAAATATCGTTTGGAGTAAGTTTTTTTCTACCTGAGATTTTTCTGGTGGTATTTTCGTTAATATAATCAATTAACTCAATCTTGTTCACGTTATATCTCTAACTTGTCACCTTTTGTTAGTACATACACTTCAAAATCGTTACATCTAAACAACTTATTCAATCTTTGTGCTAGATTGATTGCGTGTCCTGGGTTAGAAAACGATACTTTCTTGTATTTTGGACCAGGAAAATTGACCAACGAATTAAGGCTCCGAAGATTAATCGCTTCTCCTTTATAGAACACGGAATATACTGCGGTTGCTTTGAGTACTTGCTCACTACGATAGGTCTGATTGTCGGTATGTTCTAATATTATTGTAGGTTTTGGTCTAGCCATAAGAGTGTCCTTATTAAT
>Ga0208699_1000037_pt1 | contig 26775 bp, 21 predicted proteins | sample DeeseametaMP2097_FD_185489 | JGI IMG/M metagenome (GOLD analysis project Ga0208699, IMG submission 185489) | Marine microbial communities from the Deep Pacific Ocean - MP2097 (SPAdes) | ecosystem: Environmental > Aquatic > Marine > Oceanic | place: North Pacific Ocean | collected 2011-05-26 | reverse complement strand
TAACTTCTTCTCTTTTTGCTTGTCTTGATGCTATCAACGAACTTGCAAGTGATTCATGTGATGCGTTTAAAGATTCTTCTTCATCGTCTTCACTTCCCAGCCGATCCTTGATTTTTTTACCAATACCATACCGTAGTGCCAATAGTGGTGGGGGACCAGGAATGGTGTTACCACCTACCGCTCTTGCTACTCCACCAATTACCGCTCTACCAATTGCCGCAGGTATTGCCAACAGAGGTGCAAAAATTCCTGCCTCATTTTGTATTTCTATTTTACTAGGATCAAATTCCATTGGACTAATGTCATAATATCTGTTTAACAATTCAGCAATCTGGTCTTCTATAGTTGACTTAGGATTAACAATTATGTTTCCGCCAATGTCGCCATAATTAAAAAATACTTCTTCTTCGTCACTGATACCTTGCTTTTTCTTTGCTTTTGCAATAAGATTGCCGCCCTTGTTTAACAAGGCGTCACCTTGCTTTTTCTTTGCTTTTGCAATAAGATTGTCCCACTCTGTTGTGTCTACATTGGGATCTCTTCCTGTTTCAGGATTATAGGCTTCATCCCATTTAGATGTATGATAATCGTCATATCTACCATCAGCCGCTAAATCCATTATACGGTCAATAATCACATCTCTATCATCATCTGCTGTGAGAACTTGTCGAGCCCATTCGTGACTTTCTGCTGCCAGTTCATCAATTATATCATTAAGTTGAGGTTCCGTCATGCCCAATGCTTTGGCAAGACCTGCTTCGCCTCCATGACCATAAGCAACTTCTAATTTTTCATATTTTTCTTCTTCAGATTCTTCATTGATTTTATCCCAATCAATTCCATGAAACTCTTTTGAAATTAGTTTACTGTCTTGAGGAATTTCTTGTTTTATTCTAGCATCTAATTGAATGTCATCATATCCTTGTGCTTTGAATTTGTCATATAAAACTTTAGCCTCATCATAAGTTAACCAATTGTCATTAACTTCAGTGCCACCAACCCAAACAGTATATTCGAGATTTTTCTTTTCTTCGTCACTCCATTCATCATCATTGTAACCTTCTTTTTTAGAAAGTATCATATCTTTCCATTCATATCTTGGGTCACCTGCTTTAAAACGTTTCCATGCCTCAGTGTTTGCTTCTTTGTCTGCTTGTGTTACTTGCATTTTACGTGGTTCAGGATAATTGCCTTCTTTAATTGGTTGTGTTAGTTGTGATAATCTCATAAGCCTTCTACCTTCTAATCATTGGTGATTTATTCTCAGTTTTCTTTTTACCTTTCTTCTTTGATTTCTTAGATTTAGCATAAATGCTAGCCTCTGGATCGCCTCCGCCTAATACAGCGGGAACACTCGCAAAAGCACCTGCACAATTTTCACCTAAAATCTCGTATATTTTCATAATAGTATTTATCTAAATGTTTTCTTTGGCAAACCGTCTTTATTAACAACATTACCGAATTTTGCCGCTTGTTTCTTAATTTCGTTTGGTCCAACATCAACACTTGTGTTTACACCTTGTACAACTCTGCCTACACCACCTGTTTCTGTGATAAATGCAGATTTATAATGGTCTAAATAATATTTGTTTAGAATATCACTGTCTACATGATTGAATCCATCCGCTATTTTAGCCACATACCAACCAAAACCGTGTCTCCAATTGCCTTCGTTTTCTTTATATTTTCTTTGTAGCATAGTATGTAACGTGTCTGCGGCACGTTCATATGCTCTTTTGTGCTTAATAACTTTAAATGGATCTAACACTCCCTCGCCCATAAGAGCATCATATAAAGATTCTTTATTGATACCTCGTGACTTTGGTCCACCTTTTCTGCGAATTGCTTGTAGTTGTTCTTTAGTGTTAAGTATTGCTTCTATTTTTGCTTGTAATACACCCGTTTGATTAAGTTGATACTCTATACCATCCCAGTCTTTTTTCTTTGCCATGTCTGTAAGTGAAGTAAAATTACGAACAAGGTCATCTTCAATTTGATTAAGCATTAGACTTCCGTATCCATCAATATATACTTCGGGATTGTTTGGGTCTTCTTTGTTGAATTTAGAGATTCCAGTTTCTTCTTTTATAACTGATTCATTTTTTAATATAGCGTCTAAGGCGTTTTTAAGTTCTTTATTATGTTTTTCTAAACCCTTACCAGCATCTTTTATCATACCAGAGCCTGGAAGGACTTCAGCACTTGGCTTTTTGTCCCAATCTTGTGCTGTGTTGGTTTTATTAACTTCTGGTTCTACTTTGAGTTTATTTTCAGGTTCTACTTCTGGTTCTACTTTAGTTGTTGATTCTGGATCCTTTTTGCCCCAAGTCCAAGGTTTATACCATTCTTCTGTAATACTATCAAGTGACTTAACAATATCATCGATACTTCCATATGTGCCTTGTCCTTCTTCACCATCAATATTTACAACCCAAAGGTCAGAGTCAGTATCTAATGAGAAATCTCCAATTTCCCAACTGTTTTTCTGAATAATATGGGCACCGTCTTCACCACGAATTAATTCAATATCGCCTGATTTTATATTGTTAGCACCGTTGCTCCAGGCCTGGGCTAATTTACCTTGTTCCTTACTAGCCATGAATTGTGGTTCATCATCTCCTTTAAGTTTAGCAATTTGATTATCTGAATATCCAAATTTAGTTTTTAAAATATCTTCTGCTTCGCTGGCTGAAGGTCCACCCAATAATGCTTTATTAGGATTCTTAACTGTATCTATTGCTATTCTTTTTTGTCTAACATCAGCAAAATCATATTCATTTACTGTTTCTTCTTTAACTGCATTTAATTTTTTGTTCCCTTTCAAAAGATTGATTTCTTTTTGTAAGACATCAACTGCTTTTGATAATTTCTCCATTTTATAATCTTGTGACAAATCGGTAACATCACTATCTTTTTCATTATTTTCAACATCTGCTAATAGAGCCGAAAGAATATTATCTGCTTGAGGATATTTTGTTTTCAACATATTTAATGCTCTTGCAGTTTTAGGGTCAAAGGCTTTTAATAAATCTTCTTTCTTTTCTTGTTTTTCTTTAACTGCGTTATATTTTGAGCCAACTAACTTACCTCTGTACGGATGGTCTGTTCTTCCAGGTTTCGCTTTTGGCATTGGGTCACTACCTTTAACTTGGTCAGATACTGCATCTTCATTGTGATGTCCTTTAACTGGTGCATTTGTAGTTACAGGTTTTGAGTCAACTAAATCATAGGGCTTATCTGGATGATCCGTCATATATTTTTTCAGAAACGTCTGAAACTGTGGTTCTGTTACTCTCTGTCGAAATGCCTCGATTTTCACTCTGTTTTTATGTGACATATTGTTCAGGTACGTCTTTACTTCCTGAGTGTCATTCACGTTTGTCCAGGCTAAATCAGGATATTTACCTATCTCTTCAGCCGACATTGCATCTTCATTTTTTAATGCATCTAAATCTTCAATCTCGCCAGTGCCACCACATTCGTCACAACCTCTATCATCTTCGTCAGGAGTTACACTTCTATCCCAACCTGTACCGCCACAAGCAGGACATTCTTCTTCACGAACATGGCGAGTCTGCAAAAGAAGACCAACCTTTTTCAAATCACTTCTAGTAATATTTCCATCATTTTCGTGACTTATCCTTTGAAGTTCTTTCTTTTGTTCTGGTGTTATATGAGTTATCCCCATGTATTTTAAATCTGAAATAGTAAATTCCTTTAAGCCTTCAGTTGCAGGTTCATCACCATAATAATAATTATTAATAGTTGTGTTTCCTTCTCCATCTTCTGGATTATCTTTCATATAGTTTTTAAGTCGTTTGCCACCGTATAATACTGCGGCTACAGCGCCAAGTGGAATACCGTATTTAACTATTATTTGTGCAAATATGTTTAACGTATCTTCGTCCATGTCTAAACCAAACGTATCTTTTAGCCAGTCATACGCATCAGTCACTTTGTCATACACGTACATACCAGTTGCACCAGTGATTACTCCACTAACAGTAGATTTTTTAACCAACGTTTTTGCAGTATTGCCTGCCACTGGTACTGCCTTTTTACCACCTTTAAGAAGTAATTTTAATGCAGGGACACCAATTCTAACTGCTGTTGCTAATGCTGGTAATATCCATGGTGCTAAAAAGACTGCTTCATCAAGTTTCTTTGTTTGTACGATTTCATTTATTTTCATTATAGTTCCTGGTTGTATTGTTGTGTGTCGGGTGGAACGCCTAAACTTTGAATCTTATGGTCACTTGCAAATGCTGTGAATATTTCTTTCTGTTCTTGGTCAGACATATTCTTTCTAATTGCTGTAACTAATGTTTCGTAACTATCTAAATCGTCTCCGTTGTCTAATCCTAAGTTCTTTGCTATACCATCTGCTGTCTTCCAAGGACCACCAATAATTTTGTTGTTGTTCTTTTTTGTATATCCATCGCCACTTTTCTTAGGAACAGGTGTTCGTCTAACTCTTACTAATCCATCTCTTGGACTCCACATAAATCTTTCCGATGATACTGGTCTTCCGTCTTCGATAGTTTCTTCACTTGATTCGACTTTATATGTACTAGCAATTGAGCCAATCATTATATTACGATAAACTCCTTTATACTGACTATCTTTTTCATTTGGCGAATGATAGTATGTCTTTAACCAATCTGGGTCACCTGGCATAAAATCTACCTGAACATATCCTGTTCTGTTCGCATTAGTCTCTTTATTTTCATCAAAGTTTGCAATTTTGACTTTTGTCATAATTACACTTGACTTTGCAATATCAAGAATTTGATTACTCTTTTCTAGTCTTTTTACAAATTCTGGTATCTTGTCTGTTTCAATATCTAATGCAACATCAATATCACCACTGAATTCTCTTTTGCCAACACTACCTAATGTGTTGTTTCTCAAATCTATGCCCAATTCTTTCTCTAATGGAATAAGTGTTGGATTGATTTCATCAACATGAATCGCACCAACGCCAGGCATTGCACCGCCCTCGGTTAACTTAACTCTATAAACAGGTTGTGTTAATTCGTAAAATCTCATTTTTTACTTTCGAATTGTCCTCTCGCACCATAATTTGGTTCGCCCGCGGCTCTCAATTTATCTGCTCTAAAATCATTATGTCCTTTAGACCATTGTAATTTCTCAGCACCACTGTAAGGATTTTCATCATATTTCACCCCTTTTCTAGCGGCTTTATATCCTTCACTATACTTAGGTGTTCCCTTTGCATCAGAATAATGTAGAATGTTTCCTTCAACAAATTTCTGCTTGTCTATAAGTTTTATTAGTGCTTCTTTAACTTTATAAGTTTTACCATCGACTTTAAATTCTTTTTTACCATCAATTTTTGCTTTTGCTAATTCACCAGAAAATTCGTTACCTTCGTTCTCTGTTGGAAATAATTGACTGTAATACTTTTTATGTATTGCGTTGTACATCATTTCCGATTGGTCTGGAGTTACATGTCCTTGTCTTTTGATTACTTTTAAAAGACCTTCAACTGCTCTAATCTCGCCTCTATCACCAAATGCTTGTGCTAACATAAGAATGTTTTCTGAATGATTGTTTCTTTCTTCATTATACTTATATGCATTTTGCATCTGTTCTATTGACTCTTCTCCTTCTGGACTTGTTTCTTCTGAAAATCTACTTAAATTTAGTTTTTTGGGGTCATAAAATTTGTCTGAATTGTGTATACGGTCACCGAGGTTTCCTCGGTAAGGTTTAGGTGTTCCTATACCGTGTGTATACTTAGGGCCAAGTGCTGTCTTTTTATCAACGTTCACTTTTCCTAAATCTTTCAAAACTTTGTCGTTCTGCTTCTTCATCCAATTCGTATAAACCTTTTTGCCGTGCTTGCCAAGTCTAATAGCGAGTTGACCAGCCTTTGCGGCAAGAGCGAGTAGACCAACATAAGGATTTTCAAGTAATTCATCTCTATTAACTAGTTTTCCATCTTCATTTAAAACAACAAATTCACCCATTCCGTTAGACTCTATGATTTGTATAAGTGTATCATCATCAAGTTCTTCAGTAGATTCTGCCCATCTGTTAGAAGTATTATTGTGATGCCCTTTAGGTGGTGCAATTCCATCATCATTATAATTGCGTTTTCTATTTACGTCTTTGGTTTGGGCTTTTTTAATTAACTTAGCATCAGAGGCTTTGTTTTGTGCATCTGCTTTAGCCTTGGCTTTTGGAGTTGTTTTTGCTGGTGTAACTGCCGCAATTGGCACGCCACCGGATAAAGTAACACCTTCTTCTATACTTTCATCTAACCAGCGGTCTATCTGATGCTTGATATCTTTCATATCTGTGCCAGTCAATTTTAATGCAGGAACAATTAATGGATGACCATCTTTTCTATTTTGTCTGTTGATTTCATAGCCTCTATATTTTCCTTCTTTTAATTCGTCAATTTCTTCGAGTGGTCCTGAAGTGTGTGGACTCCCTTTGAGTGGTTTTTTCTTCTGTACTGCTTTCTTTTTAACTGATTTGGGGTCTGTATCTGTACTAGGGTCACCTAGTACGCCAATTTTGAGTGCTCCTAGGCGCTCTAATTGGACTTCTTCAGTTGCTTCAAAGTTTTTATCATCTTCGCCATAATCACCATCTTCACCTGGGTAATTCAAGTCATTGTTTCTACGAAAATCTGCTACGAAATTCTTAATAGTATCACCATCTAAATAACGAACTAAATCGTGAAATATACCATCTACATCTGCTAAAGGTTTATCACCTGCACCTAAGTCACCAACTAAATCATAAATTGGCTTGGCTTCATCATGTGTTGCTTCTTCAACATTTTCTAGACTTTCATCAACACCACCTTCTTTGTTAGCAGTAATAACCCAATCACCATAATAGCCTTCACCATGTTCATCTTCAAATGCTTGTAAAATATCATCATAAAGTCTACCGTCAATACTTGCCCAATCTAATGCCACTCTAGTGTCTGCTTGAGATATATCATAGTTCATATCATCTTCGTTAAACCTATCTCTAATATTACTTGGCTTTAATCCAAGTTCTCTAGTTCTAATATCGTCAACAGCATTTTGAATTCTGTATGCTATTTCAGTTTCTTTTTTATCTTTAGCACTTTTAAATAACATTTCTACATACTCATCAATCGTATCTAAGTAGCCCACGATGTTACCTAGGTCCATATAACCTTGAGATTCATCAACCTTCTTAGGTCGATGGAAGTGATTCACTTTCATCAATTGGTCATGAATGATATCTTGAACTTGAAATTCAGTTTGATTATCTGTGTCCAAATCATCAGGAATAAGACCTTGAGACACCATCTCATCAACACAACGGATAGCAATATCACGCATATCGTCATTTGTCATTTTATCTTCATTTACACTCTCTGATTTTGTAGAACCGTCAGCATTAAAATGTTGTTCTCTAATATCTTCAACAAATTCTATTGCTTGGTCAACCATTGCTGTGTCTACATTTCCACCACCGCATTCTTGTAACACGTGATGAATATATTCTAGTTGCTCGTGTTGTTCATTGGCATAACCATGTTCTTTAACTTTTACTTCACTTAATTCTTTGTCATCTAATTGTTTATACAAACTAGCAACCAAGGCAATAATTGCTTGGTTACTTAAATTCATTGTTTTTCTTTGAGCAATTAAATTATAATCTTTACTTTCGTTAACACTTAATACCGAGTTATCTTTTGCTTCTATCACTTCTTTTACTCTTCTATCAAATTCTTCATCGATAGATTCATTTGCTCTTTTTAATGCCTTTGCTACACTTGGATGATTTGATAATCCTTTAGCAAGTTTTTCAATGGCCGCAACTGCTCCTGAATAATTACCATCTCTGTATCTTGGATCATTTAAAATTCCAAATGCCATTCTAATTTGTTTGTCAGAATAAGAACTTTCAGAGGGTTTAGAAACTTTTAAAGATGCAAGTTTATCATCTTTGTCAGTGGTAACTGATTCAACTGCGTATTGATTATCATAAGAATCTGGATAAACTTTATCTAATATTTCCCAATATTCGTCCCAATCATAGATTTTATCATCTATTTCTATATCTTGTGGATAGGCATCAAAATGTTCTTTGTGGTCATCAACATAATCTTTCATGTCTGCCGCAATACTTTTCATTCTGCCCCAAGTCATTGGTCCATATCCTTCTGTTATTGTTTGTAGTATGCCCTTTTTCATTTTCTTTTCCTCGTGTTCGATTTCAATTAAAAACTCGGAAAGTGAACATTCACTCCAGTTTTCATTCATTGTTTCCTTGTTTCCAATCTTTCTCTTAAATATCTCTATTATATCCTGTGGAACATCAGTAATGTTATATAAATCTTGTAACATTTGCGTAAGTTTAGTATCGTCACTAGCCGCAATCATGTTTCTAATTTGTGACGCACTGTTAATTTTTTGTCCTAACACTTCAAATGGAAATGTAGGTGTTGTTGCTATGTAACCATGTTCTCTATAAGTTTCAGCAGAATCTAATCCAGACCATTTTTGCATATATGCTGGCTCACCATTCTTCTTTAATTTGATACCATCAGAGAAATCAAATCTTGGTTCTTCTTCCATATCTTTTTCAGACACAGCAAAGACAACAACTGTCTTATTTTCATCAAATTGTTGTACAATTTCTATAGATTGATATGGAGATTTACACTGAACTATAGCACCCGAATCAACACCTGCTAACACCATCATCTTTTTCTTTTCTTCAAAAGTAAAAGGTGACCTATCGCCATCAACTTTGCCAGAAGTAGAAATGAATACTTTCGCATTACTATATTTCTGCTTTAAGTACTTATATACTTTGCCATGGCCAATGTGGAATGGATGAAAACGACCAGGATATATAATAACTAAGTCTTTAGTGTCATCTTCTAGTAATTCTGATAAATCCATTAAATATCTCTAATATTAAATTATACTTAATTGTATTTATCATTTAACGGGTGGTGGAAGGCGGTGGCAAACGGTGGCGAACGGTGGACAAAAAAAATCCCAGTATTAAACTGGGACTATATAATAAGTAATAAAACTACTATTAAATTCTAGACCAAAACTTCCACCATGGGGGATTTGCTTTTTGGAATTGACCAAGGGCATGTTGAGCCTCTTTTAATTCAGGCAATATCTTTGAATTAAGAATATAACGTTCTTTCTGTGCTAATATCTGTAACTCTCTCATATTGAGTTTTATTATTTCTTCATTACTATTTCTAAATAACGCAACCACCTTTCGATGCTCAACATCTATGTATAAGAATTTCATAATAGTCTCCTCTAAACTTCTCTCTACTATTATTTAAGAGAAAAGTACTAGAGAAAAAGTGTGTATTTAAGTTTTAGTAGTGTTTTATTGTACGTTACCAGAGTCGTCAAATGTAACATCTTCAGCATTATCAAGGGCATGATTGAACTCTCTCAAACGTCTAATGACTGATAAGAAGTCTACAATCGTTGTCCAACGGTCTATAAAGTAGCCCATTGAACTCTCAACTCGACCAAATGCGTTAAGTACTTGGAATAAGACTCCAAGTGTGATGAGTTGGTCGAAGTATGCAGGTGCTAGAACGATTAGTGCTAAGTTACCTACACATAATCCAAATGCTGTTTGCCATATACCAAATCCCATATACCAGTTGAATAGTCTATAGTAGTTTCTACGAACTGAATAGAACATAGGGAATAGAACAGCAGTGGCTCTTTCTTTAAAATCATCTTCAGAGAAAACTAGTTGCCTTCTCATTTTGGCTTCTACTACCTGATTTCTATATTCAAGACCGGGTAGTTTCCAACCAAGTAAAAGAGATATTAAAGTACCACCAATTGATACAGATAATGCTACCCATACTAAGAATCCAGGAATGATTTGACCATTCCAAACAGGTAAACTCTCTGATAGATTCCATAGAATAGGAAGAAACGCAAATAATATAAGTATCGCACTAAAGAATCCAGTAAATAATCCTTGGAGCGTCTTACCAAATATCATTAAGTCTTCTTGTATACGCTGTGAGCCACCTTCAATCTTTGCTGTTGAAGATTCCCAACGTGTCATATAGTGTTTGGTATTTGCTTGTCGCCACATAAAACAGTATCTTTGTGTCTGCCAAGTGGCATATACTGCTATTGGAATGTATAGGGCTAAGATTTCAACGAATGAGGGTTGTGTCCCCTCGGTTAATGTCATAAAATTCAAAAATCTACCAGCATCCCATCCCAGGAATAATTCCCAGAATCTTTCTTCTTGTAGTGATTGAATTACATCATAAATTTCTTTGTTCCAGAAGTTGTAGAATACTAATATTTCTACATTGTACCAAATCATACTTAAGAGAAATACCAACATTAACCATGCATATACAAAGTATTCCTTACTTAGAAAAAATGATTTTAACATATTATGTCGCCTCTAATCGTTGTTGTATTATACGAAATTTACCTCGTTAACATCTATTTAGTCAATTTAGATTATTATCTTCCTACACCAAGAACAGCCCATGACATAAAAACTGCTATAGTCATTGCTAATTGTTGGCATACTAACATGTTTATTTGTATTTGTTTTTGTATATCCATAATATATTATCGCATTCCACCCTCAAGGTCACTACCTGTAATACCAAAGAAATCTCTGTAATCTGTTGCAATAGACATTAATGCTGGTCTTATTTTAAAATCTCTAGGATGTAACCAATACATAGATGCGTTGGGAATTTGAATGAACAATAATCTCAAATCTTCGTCCTCAACACCTAAAGATTTAAGTAATTTCATCAATGATGATGCGGTTCTAAACGCAGAGGATTCAATAGCACCAGGACTTGCTCCATTCATACTGCCTGGTGGAGTACCAGGTCCGTGAATGCCAAAATAAACTTCACCTATCAAGTATCGTTTATCGCCTGCTAAGAATATTAGACCACATGCCGAAGCACATAAAGATTTGTCTTTCATGTAATCTGGTGTATTTTCGTCTATTTCAAGATTTGAACCAGGTGAATAAATGACTTCACCAAATTCGTTTCTAACTTCTGATGCTCTCACTACCGTAACTACGTTACGAAGTTTTATATGTGCCGCAAGACACGAGCCTTCTGCTAGATTACCGCCAGGACTTTCTAAAATTACAGTAAATGATTCGGGCATTAGAGGTGCAATCTTTTCACAATCATCTTCTTTTACTGTGCCCATTAATGTATATAATGAATTATCAATCTTTTTAAATTCTAATCCACCACTGTTTTCTTCTTCTTCAATTTTATTATTTGCTTCTTCATAAAGAATCATATATTCATCGTACCATTCTACTGCTTGTTCTTTACCTAAAACACCCAGTAGAACTATTATTAATATCAACAAGGGATTCTTTATAAGTTTAATCAATAATCTTATAAGTAATAAATTTTTAAATATTTTCAAAATATTTTTCATTGTAATTTTACTCTTACTGAGTCACTTCTGGTTGAGCAGAAGCCGACGCCGCGGCATTTCTTTCATCCATTAATTTCTGAAACTCTGCACCCGTATAACACTGTGTTCTAGTCATATGTTGCCATTCTAAATCTATCTTAACTGGTTGAGTAGGCATCTGTTGAGCATAAAATTGACATTGCTCCATATCTGCAAATGGCAATGTATATATAACTGGATTACCTAACGGTACTCCAAAAATAGATACGACAAAATGTCCTATCATTAAAACTGCTCCTACTGTAGATGGTATCATTAGTATTCTCCCTTGTTTAGTAACACTGTTATAGGTTTTCTAACCTCTTTCTCTGGAAATGTAAGTGTTTCCATATTTTGTTTTCTCTGAGGCTGAAAATTCATTTGTCTTCGTATTGTAGTAGTTGGACCTGAACCAGTAGTAGTTGAAGTTGAAAATGTTACACTTCGTTCATCATCTTGATTCTTCCCCTCATGCTCTGATTGGTCAGTCATAGGAAGGAAGTATAAGGACTTTGAGTCTTCTCCATAATTAGTAGGCTTCTTAAATTCGCCTTGGGCTCGACTTGAACCTACCGCCTCTTGTAATTTTTTCATTTTCTTTTCATTTTCTACTGTCCAATCTATTTTATAAAAGACTGGACCACGTTGTGTTTCTATAGAATTCAATAATACATATATCCATGGTTCATCATTTTGAACATACAATACTTCAATTTTTTCATCTATTGGTAAACCATATACTGGCATACCTTGTAACATTTTAATACCCTGCCAAGTCATACTTGTTATTATTAGTGCGAGTGGTATTAAAATAAAGGTATAAAGTTTATTTGCTTTACTTTGTATTAACGCATATAACGATATTATTATAAGGGCGAATAATCCAACCACATATACTAATATTAAATTGTCAATTGTTATTGATTCCCAAATCATTTTTAATTCCTATTCATCGTCTTCTTGTGCGACACTTTGGCGTAGACTATGGTCTTCACTTCCACTTGCCGCCGCGTATGCTGGACCACCAGCATTTCTGCCTCTTGCCCCTATTAATATTTTATCTGATGTCCAAATATCAACTACTTCACCTTCTTTATTTAAAGTAAAACCAGGGAGTTTTTCAATATCGCCACGAGTTTTTAATTCGCCTTGCATGACATAAACCTCTCTGTATGGATTGACATCTAACACTGTTAATGTGTATTTAGTAGGTGGTGTATCTTTTCTTTTATTATATACGTGAATATTAATATAATACTTGCCTGGTGCTATACCACGCATAGTTACAACTTCACGATTTATTTTTATAACTATTTTCTTGCCATCAACCATCATGACATCATTTGACCTTCCTAAGTCATCTCTGTCCAAGTGCATAAATCCACTGTGTTTGTTTTGGAAACTGATTGGAGCACCCATGAGAGGACCTAATATCCATATATCTATGTCGTCCCTACTTTCTTCATCCCATTCCAGAGTAATCATTAATTCTGCTTTTGTTGGGATATCTCCTTGTTTTGTTATAGGATTAATTAATAGTAATGCTAGTACAAAGAGTACTACAAATCCTAATAAAGCATTGAATAATACATCATTAAATGATAGATTCGACCCGTATCGATTGACGGACATTTACTCACCCTCTCCAATCATTAATTGGGTTCTTAGTGAAACAGATACTATTAGACCAGCAAGTGTAGTCAAAAGAGCAGTGGCCATACCACCTGCTAATTGTCCGATAACATTTTTCATACCTTCTACATCAGTTGGATCTATCGAGGCGAGATTACTACCACCTAACATGAGAATAAAACCAAGAACAGTACCCATCATACCAATTGCCATACAAGTTTCAGCAATAAACCAGAACTTTTCATTGGATGTTGTAATGTGTTTTAGTAACTTGTATCCTATTCGCATACTAGTTAATAACCATACACCTAGTAGTATAAAAGTAATATAGGTTTGGTCATTATTAAGAATATATAAATGTAATTTATATACGTATGAGCCTCCCAGAACTATCAATTGTAGTACAAAAAATAACCACCATTGCAAAAATGTCTTTGTCATAATTTACTCTCCCATCATTATCATTTCATAAAGTATTTATCAATGTTAGAGCAATAAAAAAGCCCATCTATAAGATGGGCTTTTAATTAAGATTTGTTGTTTAAACTATCTTAAAACGTAAATGTTACTCCGGCTTTAACCGTAGATGCGCCACCAGAAACTTTCTCATATGAGTAAGTCATGATACCACGTTCTAACGCCAACGTATAGGTATTGTTGCTATTTAAACTAACAACTTTAGCAGAAAGGTCACCTAATGATGCCTTTGCGCCTTTAACCGTTGTGCCATTTGTAGCACTAGTCATAGTACCTAACAACGCATGTTTGCTATCGCCAGTTTTAGTAACACTAGCATCACCGATTGAAGCATGAGCAACATCGATTGAAATACCTTGTACTTCTAAACCAGCGTCAAAAATCGTATTTGATCCTGTTGTTGTGTTCTGATATGAACCACCAACATCAATACCAGCGATATTGATTCCAGCACTCAACAGTCTGTCAGATTCTAAAACGTCTTCACCTGAAAGTGTAATAGGTCCTACTACTGTACTTGTATCTACTGTAGTTGCTCCGTTAGTACCAGTTGCTTTATGCACAGATACTGTGATACCTGCAACGGATGTACTTACTTCAACACCTGTAACACTGTTAACTTTACCAAGGCGAACATCAAAATTAGCAATACTAGTGTCTAGATATAAATCACCAATATCACCGTTTTCATCAACTTTCGCTGTAACAGTTCCGTGTGGACCAGTGCCTGCTATGACAAGGTCTAACTCTTGAGTGTACGCCAAGTCTTTTGCAGAAGTATCTGCAGAAGCCGTACCTTCGTATGTACCAGAAAGTGAAACACCTGATGTTTCTGCTACAGTTTCGTCTGCCAATGTGATAAATGGTACAGTTAGCAACACCGTGCCCACAATGGCTGTTTTTAATAATTTGTTCATAGTTCTCCTTTATAAATTTATAAAATTATTAAGCCTTAACAATTAACCAAGGTTACGATGTATAGTAAACACATCATAACACAATGATTAGATTAATTATAGCATGATATTTATATAAAAGTCAAGTAAATACTTGATTATTTGTGCATTTTTAGTAAAAAAACAGTGAAATTATTGATATTACACTGAAAAACTTGAACCACACCCACAAGATGTTCTTGTACTAGGATTATCGATTGTAAAACGTTCTCCTTCGAGATTACTAACGAAATCAATTGTTGCTTCTGAAAGATACATTATGCTCATACTGTCCACTACCAATTTTACATCATTTGTCTCAATAATAGTATCATCATCTGCGATATCGTTTTCAAAACCAAATCCATAACTAAAACCGTGACAGCCACCACCTTGAACAAACACTCTTAGTGCTTTTACGTCTTCTTGGTCTTCAGCAATAATTGTTTTAACACGGTCTGCCGCATTCTCTGTGAAAATCATATTTCCTCTCTTTTATTGGTCGAATATGCCGTGATGAATTCCTTGTTCAACTTCATATTTTTTACTTGATGCCTCTTCATGTAGATGGGATATCTCATAAAATCTGTTAATTAAGCCAATTGCTGTTTTATAATTCTTATAAGTGTCAATACTTTCTTCAATTTGTTCTATAATAAACGTAGTATGACCTTTTAACTCAAAAATGAAATTCTCAAGTTCGTATTGTAAATTTGCTCTCGCAAGTTGTATTCTTAATTCAGAAATAAAACTTAAATCTTCTGGTGTTGTGCCATCACGAAAGTCCCATTCATGTCCATTAGTTTCTAAGATGTATCTTGCCCTTAGAATTGGGTCTACTAATGTATTGAAGGCTCTGTGGGCGAATTCTTTGTGGTCTCTGCCGATAAATGAATTATCGTCTTTTAATATGTTTAGAATCTTTTTATAATGCGTAGAAAGGCTTCGGATACTAGTTCCTTGCTTCTCCTCCACACCAAAGAATTTGAAGTAATTCTTTTCATCTAAATTATATAATCGTTTTGTGCCTGACATATTTTTACCTATTTGTTCTTATATGATACAATGTTTTAACTCATAAGTCAAGCGGTTTCGTCAGTATTTTTCAACTTATTTGTTAATTGGTGATAAGGTTGTAATCTTGGATCTGTTTTTTCTTCTTTATTGAATTCAAGTCCATATCTCCAACCATTGTTTAATTTTTCGTCTATCCATCTGTTATGTTTCATGCTAGAAAGGTCAATTTCCGTATCATCTCCTGGTATATCATAATTTTCACTAGTTGTAATTTCCATGATAAAGTCATTATTAGTCCATTCTGTTATAAGTTCTAATATCACTTCTGCTTCTGCTTCTGTTACCCCTCTATTCAATCTAAAATCATAGATATGTGGATTTATTGCGTCATCGCCCATGTGATATATAACTGCTGTTCCATCTTCCAATGGTTGAAATATATTCACTATTGCTTTTTTAAGAACTTTAATAACACCACTGATGTCTGTCTTTTCTAATTCTTTAGACATTTTTAATCTAATGTGATGTTTGAAATTACTTTTATTCATTATTTTCTCAAACCTCTTTTGAAAGTCCTGGAATAGTCTCGGATTCATAATACTTAGTACTATTACTGTTTACATATAGTCCAAACCAAGCGGCACCTGAGCCCACAATAACCGATACTAATCCTGCTTGTTGTGTATTTGGTTCTGGTAATGCCATAAACCACTGTGTTACATCCCATAGCAAATAAATGTACATTGAAATGAATGCTCTTGGAAAAAGTCTCCATCTACTAAAATATTCTGGCGCAGCCCATAGCCAATTTATTGGAGATTTAACTGGTTTCTCTCGTTGGTTCTTTAAATTTTCTAGTTCTTCTTCTAGTTCTTTTTTAGTTGACATTTGAATTTTCTCTGTGTAATCATATACTATATGTATTTATCTTTTGAAATTGCAAATATACAAGTCCGCATTTGATTAAAATCGAGAAAAGATGTTAGGAAATTGTGTTAAACGTACGTTACTGTGACTTTAACTTCGCCAGCAGTCGGATTATAGTGTGTTAGATTTACTTTAATCTCTAATTCAGTAGCACCTGCGTAATGATAATCTGGAGTAGTCGTGTATGAGCCAGCAGATTCTAAGTCATTTTCATCACCAGTCATAAATCTATCTGGATCTGATGCTACACCCACTTGTAATGATGGTGTGCCACCAGAATGTCCTGATAATACAGTCGGAACTTCTACAAGAACACTTAATACTCGTGAATTACTACTAATTCTACCAAGAGTTTCTGTTGATGATGTACCGAAACCACCAATTGGAGCAGTAAATGTGTGTGATAATGAGTTGGCATCTGTTGCCGCACTGTCTTCGTTAGCAATCAATGTCCAAGAAGAACCTGAATATAGATATAATGCCCATTCGCCTTCACCAGTATCAAGTACGTGTGCTTGGTCACCAGTAAGAGCAGTGGCTGTAAGTGCGTTTCTTGCCGTCATATCTGCTACAACTGTAATACCACCAGCAGTTCGAATACCTTTTTCAACATTTAGACCAAGAGCATATGAACCAGAGTGACCTGACATAATGCCAAAGTCTACTGTTGGTGTTCCTACTTTATCATATAGAATAATTTCACCACCATCAGCACGTGTTAATTGAAGTACATTTTGTCCTGTATTACCTGCGTATGATGTAGTTAATGATGCGATAGAATTGTTACCAGCAAAGTCATTACCATTAGTATCTGATGTTCCGTTTACAATAGTAAATGCTTGTCCTGTTGCTTCTGTGATTATTAGGTTGCCACTACCATCGAATGATGCTGTGATATTTGGAATATTTGCACTATTGATATCATACGCCATATCTTCAGCGATGCCAACAGCCATACCATATGCTGCCTGTCCTGCGGTACTAGTTGAGAAGTTTACTGTTGAACCGTTTATACTCGCACTGAAAGGAACAAATCCACCGACAAGACCATAAGCAGAACCGTAAGTTGCTGTATCACTTGTAATTGTATTTGGAGCAGGCGAAGAAGCCGCTGTTATGCCGTGAGTTGATGTTAATGCGTTAATATCTGTTACAGCATCTGAAATTGAAACATTACCACCTGTATTAGTTGTGAACAAAACATCTGTATCATTAATTTCTAATTTATCTGCCGCAGTGGCAGTACCATTTGTAACTGTGCCTCTTGATATACTCGGGATAGCATCTGTTAATTTTAAGAATATAGCAACGCCAGTGTTTGTTAAAGTTAAGTCACCAGAACTATCTGTTTTAGGATAAACGAAATCACCTGGTTGACCTGGTAACCCAGGAACAAAATCAACGATTCCATTTGCTGGTCTTAATAAGAATTTGTTTGGACCTGGACCAGCATGTGTTACTGTGCCCACTAATCTTTCAATATTAGCCGCATCTGCCAATTCATAGTCATTTGTTGTATTTGACATAGCAACTACATCACCTGATTCAAAACCATGTGCAGTTTTTTCTAGCATATAGTTCATTTGAGGATTTAAATATTGAAAACGAGAAGATACATTAGCATAGAAGTCACTTGATACAATACCTGCTGGTAATGGGTCAAGCATTGGATGTCCATTTTCGTTAATCTGAAATACAACTGCACCACCTGGGACTGTAAAGATACCAGAACCTGATGCACTTCTAAATGTGTTATATCTTAATCTATCTTCAACTTTACATACAACAGTCGTTGCTGTTTTTGAAGAAATACTAACAATCTGTAATGCTTTACCTGAAGTTGCGCCAGCGATATAATCACCAACTACGACATCTATACCATCAAACTTTCTAGGATTTCTAGTTAAGTGAGAACCGTGATTGACTGCTGTAACAGTCATAGTAAGTTCCCATCTATATGATTTTGGATTCGAACCGCCTGACCACCATGGATCACCTTGACCATCATCGTGATCCCATTCATCATCAATTGACTGTGCAGTTACTTGACACGATAAGACTTTCGCTGGAACATTTAAATCTATCGCACTTGTTTTGTTGATTGCCATCTTTTAGTGTCCTCTTATATCACTGTGAACATAATCCAAGCATGTGTGTCTGTACCAAAACTCCTTGATGCACCCGTGTCATTCTCTCTAAGTTTTAAAGTCAAATCTACTGAACCCATAGTTCCGAATGCAATAGGACTACCTGCTGAACCACCACCTGCAACTTTACGAGTTTGTATATCTTTGTTGAGAGGCATAATTACATATTCATTTGATCCATACGCATAACCATAAAGTAGAATTCCCGCTGGTGGATAATTAGTACCACTGAATGATATTTCTACGTCACCGCCAGTTGCTGATAAAATTGTTGCACTAACTCCTGATGTAGCATTTGTAATAGAAGTTAAGTTACCATTTGTTGCATAATTTACTTTGAAATACTCTACTGCTGAACCACCACCACTGCCACCTGAAGGTGCGGCTGGAGCCCATTCACTGTCTGCTTGTACCCATGTTAGAACGTCACCGTTTGATGGTGAACTTGTTGTTGTGTCTACATCTGATAAATCGTCTATTGCTGAAGCACCGCCACCCGAAACTGTTGATGCGACAAAGGCTGATCCATTCCATTGTAAATATTGACCTGATGTGATTCCTGTTGTATCAACATCCGATAAGTCGTTCATTGCTGAAGAACCTGATGTTAAATCAGTTCCTGGTGCCCATTCTGAACCATCCCATTTTAGAACTTCGCCTGAATTTGGTGAAGTTGATGAAACATTAGATAAGTTACTCAAGTTTGCATCTAGTGAAACAACACCTGCATTAACTTGAATACCTGTGCCGCCCGTATTTTGTGTTGGAATACTTGGTTTATTCTTAAGATTGTCATAATCCATTACATCTTCATCGTTGAACAATAAGTCAGTTCCTGAAGTTTTAATTGTATTATCTTCAATATATAATGAGTTGTTACTTAGGAATAAGTGTCTTACTTTTTTATCTGCACTACCTAAGTCATATGCCGCATTTGTTTCTGGTAAAATATGTCCACCGTTAGTAACTTGCCATCTGTCAGTTCCGTTAGTGTTAAACATGACGTGACCATTAGCACCACCGTCTATTACTTCTACACTAGAGTTGCCTTCTTCAATCTTGTCAGTAGCACCACTACCGCCACCTGATTGTGCCACCCAAGAATAATCTGAACCATTCCAAGAAAGAACATATCCACTTGTTGGATTACTTTGATTTAGATGAGAGTCAACATCACTGTTGGCGTATAATGAAGGAGTGCCTGATAAATCAGAATATGCTCCTGTTGTGGCTACCGTTGCTAAACTTGAAGTTTGTGCGTAACCCGATAAATCTCCACTTACTAGATAACCACTGTCGTTTGTAAATTCAGATACATTAGTATATGTTGTATTTGTATCTGTCGCAGAGATAACATTACCACCACTGATGGCTATATTTGCTCCTGCTGTGTAAGTTGTATTTGTGTCAGTATAATTACTAGCATGAATAGTTCCTGCTGATGCTGATGTCCAATCGATATGTTCGTTTGCTACAAAGCCTGTTAAGTTATCATGATTCCAATCTGAATCTACATATGTTGTGTCTGTTGATGATATAACATTAGAGCCACTGATGGCTACATTTGTTCCTGCTGTATATGTTGTGTCTATATCTAATGCTGGTGACCATGCTGTGCCGTTCCATTTTAGAACTTGATTTAAGGCTGCACCTGTTGAGTTTACATCTAGTAAATCATCAATCGTAGCATTAAGGGCCATTACACCTGTTGTATTATTGTATGATAATCCTGTTGTTCCTGAAATGGCAAGTCTTGCGTCTGCGTCAGTGTAATGTGCGCCTGTTGTACCATTTGATACCCATGCGTAATCTGAACCATTCCAACTCAATACATAACCACTTGTTGGATTAGATTGATTTAAGTGTGAATCTACATCACTATCGGCATAATGTGCTGTTTCTGAAGTTAAGAAACCTGCATCGTTTGTTAATTGACTTGTAAGTGTTGGTATTGTTACTGTTTCATTTTCCCAATCACCTGATACATTATTATACTTTAAGAATTGTCCATCTGATACCGATGTAATATTTACATCTGCAAAATCATCAATCGTTGATGGAATAGTTGGTGTACCTGTTAATGAACTATATGCTCCATCAAATGCGTCTGTGATTCCATAACCAGCGATTGTTGTTGGTGTGCCTGAAAGAGAACTAAACGCACCATCGAAATGTGCGCCTGTTGTAATCCAATCGTAATCAACACCTGTCCAACTTAAAACTTGATTTGCTCCAGCACCACTTGTATTTAAGTGTGTATCTACATCACTGTCAGTATAGTGACCAGCAGTTGTTGACGTTAGATATCCCGCATCATTTACGAATTCCGATACATTAGTATATGTTGTATTAGTATCTGTGTAGTTATCTGCGTGTATGTTTGTTGCGCCTTGGCTTGTTGTCCAATCAATATGTTCGTTTGCTACGAAGCCAGTCAAGTCATCGTGTGTAAAATCTGAACTTACATATGTTGTGTCCGTGTCTGTCGCAGAGATAACGTTAGAACCATCTATAGTTATATTTGTACCTGCTGTGTAAGTTGTGTCACTATCAGTAGATGTAACCCAATCGTAATCAGTACCTGTCCACACTAGGGCTTGGTTTGCTGTTGCTGTGCCTGTATTTAAGTGTGTATCGACATCACTATTAGAATATGTACTTGCTGAAGTTATATAACCAGCATCGTTAGTCCATTGACTAATTGCACCTGATTTATTTGTAAATGCTGTTGTACTTGTTGCTGTTACACTTCCAACTGAATCTGCTTGTGCCGCCCATCTACTATTTCCAGCATCCCATTTAAGAACATCTCCGTTTGATGGTGCTGATGTGTGAACGTCTGTATGTGAACTTAATACTCCTGTACTTGTAATATATCCACTGTCGTTTGTAAATTCAGATAAGTTAGAGTATGTTGTATTCGTATCAATGTAGTTGCCTGCATGTACATTTGTAGTTGGTCCTTGGTCTATTGTCCAATCAATATGTTCAAGTGGTACATAACCAGTCAAGTCATCGTGTGTAAAGTCTGAACTTATATATGTTGTATTCGTGTCGGTTGCTGATATAACATTAGAACCATCTATAGTTATATTTGTGCCTGCCGTGTAAGTCGTGTCAGTATCAGTAGATGTTACCCAAGCATAGTCTGTGCCTGTCCATTTTAACATTTGATTGTTTGTTGCACCACTTACATTTAAGTGTGTATCAACATCACTGTCAGTATAATGAGCAGTTGTTGAAGTTAGATATCCTTGCGTTGAGTGGTCTCCCCAGGCAAATGCTGTGTCCCAGTTTGTGTTATTGTATCCTGTTGGTGTATTCGTGTCTGTACTGTCAATCGTAAAGTTAGGATATGTTCCTGTGACTGTAGTAGCACCTGTTCCTGTTAAGGATACTGTTTGGTCTGGAGAAGTATTTTGAAATTCTGTGCCAACTAATGTTAATCCCGTGCCTGCTGTGTATGTTGTGTTTGTATCTGTATCTGTATCTGTACTAGCAATAGTAAAATTAGGATATGTTCCTGTAATAGTTGTTGCACCAGAACCAGTTAATGCTACTGTTTGGTCAGGAGCCGTGTTTGAAAATACTGTACCTGTTAATGTTAATCCTGTGCCTGCTGTATAAGTTGTGTCTGTGTCAGTCGGAGTTGTGTATGATATAACGCCAGTTGTTGCATTATAAGATAAATCACCTGAAACTGAAATGGCATTTCTTGCATCTGAATCTTGATAACCACCACTGCCGGCGGATTGAGATGAAGGAGTCCATAAATTAGTTATTGCATTCCAAGTTAAATGTTGGTCGGCTTGTGGCGCAACATTTGAAACATTAGATAATGCCTCTAAAGTGCTACCAGTTGGATCAGCCGCGGCCCATGAAGAACCGTTATAAGTTAGAACTTGACCTGTTGTTCCTGAAGTCGTTAGATTGTCTGCTAATACGGCAGTACCTTGAAATGTTTCAGCATAGATATCATTATATTTTAATGTTGATGAACCAATGTCAAATGTGTTATTTGCTGACGGAACAAAAGCATCATCATGTTTGTGATACTTCGCATCTGATTCTGTCTTAGAATATACACCTAAGTTTGTTCTTGCTGTTGCGTTATCTGATAAGTTACTTAATGTTAAATCTGCGTCTGATGTGCCTGCGGCAATTGTGTTAACAAGTGTTAATGTACCTGCGCCGTCATCTGTTAATGTAAGACCTGCTCCTACTGCCAAACTCTTAAATTTTAGAGCATGTGTTGTGCCGTCTTTAGAATCGAATATTCCTGTACCAGTACCTAAATTTGTACCAGTTTGCATTGTTTCTGTTACTGTTGAAGCAATTATTAGAGAATCGCCACTTTCAGTTATAGTAATATCAGAACCACCTAATAATGTTTTAAATTGTAGTGTAGTTCCTGCGGAGCCTTTCCATACTCCTAATCCTGTACCTTCGTTTACTGCGGCATCAAATCCTGCCCCGGCTCCACCGCCAGTGTTTGTGCTATTGACAAAAGCATTTTCACTACTATCATAAACTAAGACTTGGTCTTCTACTAGATTACCAACAAGTTTGAATGTTGGATTAAATGGTTGTGCGTTTATACTCATATCTCTTTCCCGTTAGTAATTCAGATAAATTTTTTCTACATACCCTGCAGTTGTATAATCTGTAATACCAAGTGCTGTTCTATCTAATTTTGCTCTTAAAAATACTAAATTGGCAACAAAAGTGAACCCCTCCACTCCTGTAAAGTTAGTATAGTCTTTGTATGGTAGTCCCCCGATAAGAACATCAAACCAATCATCATCTGTTGGTGTTGTTGCTAATGTTCCTTGTATTACTATTCTGCCTGACAAATCATTGCCATAGACAGCAACTGTATGTACACCGTCTGTATATCCGTAATAAGAATCACCAGGTACCGCTTCTCCAGTTACATCCAGTTCAGATGCTCCAGATAGTGGTAATAGAGTAGTTGTTTTTCGAGCCATGGGCGTCCCTCAATTGTATTAGTAGTTAAAGATTATCTTCTTCTATCTATTTATCTAAATCACTTATAAGGATTGCTTTTGAAATTGACTTTATGTTCTCTCCAAACATAAATGTGAAGTATTCTAGGTCTACTTGCTCTTTACAGTAAACACTGTATGTTGCCCATGAACCATAATAGCCAAAACGTCTAGTTACTGACTTTATATTTCCAGATATTACGAAGTTAGGACTGTCACCAAAAGAAGAAGTTATATCATCACATATTTCTGTGAAATTACTATGATTATAAGACATCTCTACTTTATAATTATAATTTCTCATATAACGTGACTTTCGAAGTACGACATTCGCATCAAATGTGTCTAAAATATCTTTTAGATTTGGAAATAATGGCTCAGTGTATTTGACATGTAATGATTTGTATTCTTTTTTTGCTTTTAAGAAATCTTCTTTTTTTAAGAAATATGCGTGAGTATGATATCCATTATTAAATTTTATCCTACCCTTGAACTCTCGTTTCAAATATTTAAAACATTCTTTTCTTTGTTCCCAAGAATGTTCACTAGGCTCATTGCCATTATAATAAAAACGAGGAAGATTCCCCAATCTGGGATATGTTATTCTATAAGGATATATATTATAAAATAATTTAGTTACGGTTTCAGTACTAGGTATACTTGAATTTGATTTCATCCTTTGCTGAGACATCAACAGTTGCCGTGCCTCCATCTTTTAATTTTCCAAAAAGTATTTCTTTTGATATTGGCTTCTTAATATTATCATTCACTACACGTTGTAGAGGTCTTGCTCCCATTTCTGGAACATATCCTCGTTCTCGTAGCCAGATTCTAGCCTTGTCTGAAATAACAATGGTTACGTTCTTATCTTTTATTAACTCGTTGATTTCATTGATTGTTTTGTCAACTATCAGGTCAATATGTTCTTTCTCAAGACTATTAAATTCTATGGTTGCGTCAATTCTATTTCTAAATTCTGGTGAAAAGAATCTCTTAACTGCTTCATAACTAGCATCTTCATTATCTGTGCTAAATCCAATTGCATGTTTTGCCTTTTGTGCCGAACCTAGATTACTAGTCATAATTAAAATAACATTAGAAAAATCTGCTTCTTTTCCATTTGAGCCTGTTAGTTTGCCGTCATCCATTACTTGAAGTAGTAAGTTCATAACATTTGGATGTGCTTTCTCAACTTCATCAAGTAGAACAATACAGTTGGGAGTTTCTTCAACATCATTAATAAGTTGACCTGCTCCCATGCCACCCTCTGCGTGTCCTACATAACCTGGAGGAGCACCGATAAGTTTAGATACAGAATGTTGTTCCATGTATTCTGACATATCATACTTGCGAAGTTTTACTGATAAGTTGTCTGCGAGTTGGCGACATAGTTCTGTTTTACCAGTTCCAGTTGGACCGACAAACAAGAATGAACCGATAGGTTTATTTCTATCTCTCATTCCTGACTTACTTACTAAAATACTTTCAACCAAGGCACCAACCGCGGTGTCTTGACCGAATAGTTTTGTTTTAATATTGGATTCTAAATTAACATAATTACTGTTTTCTTTGGCATCAATCATATCCATAGGAATACGAGTTATTTTTGAAATTGCTTCTTCAATCTGCTTAATTGTAATCTTTCCTTTATGCCCATGAAGTTTTGCTCTCGCACCAGCAATATCCATAACATCAATAACCCTATCTGGATTATATTTGCCAGGTATATAACGTTCTGCTAAGTCAACAGCCATTTCAAGTGCGTCATCGTCATACTCAAATTCATGAAATGCTTCGTAATATTGCTTAAGACCTTTGATAATTAATTTCGTGGTCTCTTTGCTAGGTTGGTCTACTACAACTTTCTGAAAACGCCTTAGTAATGCTCTGTCTTTCTCAAAATTTTCTCTGTATTCTTCACTTGTAGTTGCGCCGACACAGAATAGTTTACCACTTGCTAACAGAGGTTTCAATAAGTTTGCGATATCAATATTAGAACCACCTGCTGAACCGGCACCCATAATCATATGAATTTCATCAATGAATAGAATAACATCTTCTTTCTTAGCAAGTTGGTCGAATACCATCTTCGCACGTTCTTCAAATTCACCACGATATTTTGTACCAGCAACAAGACTAGTTACATCTAGTGAATATACTATTTTCTTTTCAAGTATATTAGGAACTTTTCCTTCTGCAATCATTAACGCAAGTCCTTCTGCTATTGCTGTTTTACCAACACCTGGCTCACCAACAATGATGACGTTGTTCTTCTTACGTCTAGCAAGAACTTCAGTAATTTCAATTAGTTCATCTTCTCTACCAATAACTGGGTCAATATATCCACCAGTTGCTCTCTCATTAAGATTCACACAAAAATCTTCAAATTTTACGGCTGCGACTTGGTCACCTGCCGCTACTGCACCTGTTTTACCTGTATAGAATTCTTTTTGAATAAGATGTATTGCACCTTCACGTGTTACACCATGTTTTGCTAGGAAGAAATATGCGTATGAATCTGTTTCACTTAATAATGAAATCAATACATCTCTACAAAACAGTTTAGTTCTGCCACTGAAAATAACTTGTGTGATTGCACGATTGAATACTCTGCTTAGTGCTAAAGTTTTTCGAGGTCCTCTACGAGCAGAAACATCTGCGAGATTATTAATATCTTCTCTCTCTTTTAAGTATTTCTCTACATCTTTCGCAATAGCACCACCATTTACTTCCATATCTGTCAGTAAGTCACTTACATCTTGTTCCTCTAATATTGAGAATAATAGATGTTCTAAGGTTACGTATTCATGAGTTAAAGAGTTTGCGAACTGAACCGCTCTCTCTAATGTAATACTAATTCTATCTACTTCTTTATCAGCCATTCTTATCCTTTAATAGTTATCATCAGATTCGTACTATTTATGCCACTTTAAGTGTTAAATCGTGTACTAATTTTACTATATACATTTTCTTTACAATGTGATACACAAGTATTAGGCTTGTGTGTTTGTATATATTCATGTAAATTAGAAAACCACGAAGTATCTAATATTTCTTGAAAACTGTTATTTCCATTTAATTTATGACTCTCAGTATCTTTACTGTAAGTGTCATATATGTTATTAAGTTCTAATTGGGTCCCCCACCAACAACAAGG
>Ga0208699_1000022_pt1 | contig 37907 bp, 56 predicted proteins | sample DeeseametaMP2097_FD_185489 | JGI IMG/M metagenome (GOLD analysis project Ga0208699, IMG submission 185489) | Marine microbial communities from the Deep Pacific Ocean - MP2097 (SPAdes) | ecosystem: Environmental > Aquatic > Marine > Oceanic | place: North Pacific Ocean | collected 2011-05-26 | reverse complement strand
TATTATCTACTGATGTACCTACTATATGAGGTGGTCCTGCTGCCGGTTGGTTTAATTGTGTAACAGCATCTTTCATAGCAGGTGATCCTGTATTCATTAATACTGCTTTTTTACAAGGATCTGCTGCCGCTCCTCCGATAAGTAGTGCTAATGCCTTGCTTATAAGTTGGGCTGCCATGTTGGCTAAAGCCGCAATTTCATTTGCGATTGCTGACGTTATATCACCAATTGCGTTTATTAATGGTGACACTAAACTAATAATACCACCTAATGCTTTTATTCCAACACCAATAATCGCACTTATTACATCTCCTACAATACTACCTGCGCCTGCAATTGCGGCTATGATACTTTGTATTAAAGATGTTATACCTGAATTATTCAGTAATGAACTTATATCACCAACTGCGCCATCGATAAAATCTAAAGTGCCGTCATAAACACCGCCTAATATTCCCATTAACTGATTAAAAAATGAACAAGGATCTCCTTTTTCGCCAAATTGTTCGTTCATTGATGATAAAGAACTTGCATCTTCCATTGTTTGTGGTATATTAGCAGTTTGATTATTTGTATGATTTATCAAAGATGTATACATTGTGTTTCCCAATGCCATTAATCCTAGAATCTTTAGAAATTTTTCTAAATCTATTCCAGTTTGCGATAGCACTCCTGCGAATATTAAGGCTTTGTCCGCAGAGCCAAATCCAGAAAATGCACTATTTAAGCCTGTTACTCCATGAATGGAACTAGTAACACCAGATGATGAACCCAAAGTATTAAATAATGAATTTCCGTATGCTCCTCGTGCCCCATATGGATTGGTGAAATTATTAGCATCTATTTCGTTTGCTATAGAATTAAGTGCCGCTTGTCTATTATATTGTTGTTGTCTTGCTTCTAATTGCGCCATTTGAAGTGGCGTCAAGTTTGATGCCGCAATAGCCTCAGAATATAGTTTTGGAGTTAAATTTGTACCATCAAATGTTAATGAACCGCCACCATTCGCAACAAATAACTGATATAGTCTTTCGATTTCTGCTTCACTAGCCATTGATTATCACCTTACTTGAGCCTGCTATAACTTTTACACCACATGAATGAGTATCTCCCACTCTACCAGCAGGTCTATTGTTTATTAAAACATTATGAGAACCTTGCACTAATGGAGTAACATGCGGAACACATGTTTCTGGATCACCTTGTGGTATTCCATGTGGGAATGTTTTATCACTTACACGATATGCAAGTTTGTTTTCGATAATTACATTCTCACTTCCCATACCACACTGTTCAAGCCCACAAGGGGAATGTGCAGAAATAGGGTCAGTTGTTCTAGCGGCTTGTGGCATTATTGTAAAATTTTTCCGTTTTCTGGAGTTATAATAGTAGTTGTTGCTTGAATATACGCATCTGTTGTTTGATTGTTTGTTCCCAACACAGCAATAACTTTATCTGTCTTAAATTGAACACTTTTCTCACTATCACCTGTAACCGTAAACGGTTGAAACGCCGCCCCTTGTGGTCCAACAGCAATAGTTAGTGGTTTAGCAATAACAGTATAATCTTCATCTTCTGACACGAATTTTCCTAATACTTCTTGTCCTGTTTGTAGATATAGAGTTATTATATCACCCACTTTATATGTATTTTCTTTTAGCATTTTTTTACCTGTTGTTATTATATGTATTTATTTATGCTTAAACTACACACTTAATTATTTTGAATTTGTGATTTCTTCGTAACTGAACAGTTACATTGTCCAACGTTTTACAGTATATGATATTTCAGTAGTAAAGTTTGCGTCTTGTGTGTAAGTAATATTCATAGGAATAACAGCAAGTTCGACAGTTCCGTCTCCTGTGCCAACTCCTGTTGCTGTGAATACAGTACCAACATTGCTGTCAGCCGCTCCAATCAAAGTAAAGTCTGTATTACCTGGTGTTACTATTTTATATTTAACATCAACTAGAATATCAAACCCGGCTGTTCTTAATGCGTTATCTATCTCTGAAGCAAAAACAATATTAGAAAATTCATCTGCTTCAGCGGTTCCATCACCGTCATCTTGCCAAATTTCTGTATTATCGTCTGTAAGTTTAACCAATCCTGTTAGTGGAGGGGTTATAGCCTCGCCATTGATAATTCTAATTGTGCCAACACGAACAAATGTATTTGTAGCATCTGTTTGTTTTAATGAATAATCAATAAAAAATGAAGTGGAGTCTGATGCCGCATATTTTAGAAATGTGCCTTCTGTGGTGTCATTGGCGTTTAATTCTTTCTTAAACAAATCAGAACGCAAACCAGTGGCAGCCGCATGTGATTCTAAATGCATATTAGCATACAATTGACTAAAACTCTTTTCAGTAAGAACTTCTGTGTTTGTTCTTGCTCTACCGAATATTTCTACATTAAATCCACCGTTAGTTTCCATATCAGTAAGAAGTGCAGGGACATCAGAAATATTTTTGATTACCAAGTCTTCATCTATTTCTAGTCCTTGTTCTGCTGTGTATGAGTTTAGATACGTCTGAATAACTGCGTGAGCATTTGCAAACGGGTCAAATACAATTTCATCACTTGAATCTGCAGTACCAACAAATAGTTGATTCGTGTCAGTAGTATAACCCAATTCGCCAGCATCTAAAGTATCTGCTGTTATCTCATTGCGTAAACCACGTCTTAATAAAATTTTTACATTTGTTGCCATTTTAAACTCCCATTATTACATGTATTTATCAAAATACTCTTGGACCTTACCAGCCCACATTATGGCGTAACGTTGATATTCGTCCTCTTCAACAACAAATTCTTGATAGTTTCCCATATTGTCTGCTTCTTCATCCCAACCAATCATCATTATAACAATTGTTTTGATATCAGTGCCATAAATTTTATTATGGGCTTCGGCATATGCGGCACCTTGTAAGAAGTAATCATCAATCCATTCTCGTCTTTTTGGTTTACGAGTTGTCTTAAAATCAATGATTGCAGGTTTACCTTTCCATACGCCAACACAATCAGTTGTGCCTGCGTACAATTCGGGATAATATAACGGAACTTCTGTTCCCCATACTTCGTCTAAATTTGATAAACCTTGCTCAATGACAATCTCTGCTAACTCTCTTGCCATCTGATGAATAAGATTTGAACCATTCGGTCTATCTTCTTCTAGGATATGTTTTTCTAAATGTAAGTGAACTTGTGTTCCGATGCCAACAGCAAGTCGCATAATTCTGTCTGCTTCTTCATTTCCGACACGTTTGCGCCATTCATATATAGCAGTCTTATCTTTTAATGCGTCAAGTAAGGTGGTAACACTCGGCAAAGGCTGTCCGTCGGGCGTTTGATAATGCCGACTGCCTTTAATGTTTACTCGTTCTAGGGGATTATAGGTAAATTTTTCTTTAAGCATAGCATTAGTATACTATACTTCGACACGGAAATCAAGTGAATTATAGATTTTCTTTGACTTCTGCTATTAATTTTGCTTTAGTATGTCTACGGTCTAATTGAATACCGAGATTTTCTTCAGCCCATTCATCAATTTGCTTTTTAGTCATTGATTCGAAATCTACTTCTGGTAATTCTGTAGTCTGTTCGACTGTTTGGACTGTCTCGCCTGTTGCTATTGTTACAATCTCACTTGTTGCGATTGCATCATCTAACTCTTTTTCATTGTTTTTAGCAACTCGATTCATAAATTCACGATGTCTTTTAGCATCTTGAACTTCTTTTCTAATTTCTCTCTTTTCTGGAGAAAGTTTTGCTAATGGATCTTCGCCTTTTTTCATACTATCCACAAGTTTTTTCATTTCTTCTTTAGAGATAACGTTTTGTTCGCCTTTAACTATTAATGCCATTATTTTTTCACCTTCTTTTTTGCTGTTTTAACTGCTAATTTATGGACTGAATCTTTTTCAGCCTTGTCACTTTTATTATATTTGTTTTTTAATTCTATTGTGTCTACTGTGACTTTTGATATGTATTTACTATTTGATAATAAATCAACTATAGACTCTGCATCTACTGTATAGCCCATTCTTCTTAACTCACGAACCATCATGTCCATAGACACAGAAGGAATTTCATTTGCTTTTAAGGAAATAAGATAAGCATTGATGTCACCCATTAACTGTGCATCATAATTTGCCTTCTCTTGTAAGAGTAGACTGATTTTCATGTTAGGCTCTTTCTTCTCTGCCTAACGGATTATCCTCTTCACCTGATGCTGATTCATCACCGCCAATATCTGCTGTGAGGTCATCTTCTAGGTCTGCACCCATATCGCCACCAAGTTCAACATCACTCATATCATCAGCAACCTTTTCGCCTGATAATACCAGTGTTGCGTCTGCTACTGCATCTTTGGCAGAACGTGCTTGTCCTAATAGACCATTAATCGCATCATCAACTGAATCCTTAAACGTTGCCGCTTGGTCTGGACCATGTGAGTATGCCATTTCATCTGCTAGTGGACCAATTTGGTCATTTTGAATTTTGCCTAGTTTCTCAATTACGTCTTGTAATTCATCAACAATACCTCTGGCAGCCATCGTGATTTCTGCTTCTGCGGCATCGACTTCAAGTAGAGAGTTTAACTCTTCCATCAAAGATTTTTCTAATTTAGTTTTTTTCATTTTATTTCCTTAATTATAATATATTACATTCCGTAGTATTCTGTATTTTTATCCCATTCAGAATGTATGTCTTCTAGTTTTTGCTTAATTCCCATTAAGCCGCCAACGCCTGCTTTGTCGCCATTATTAAAAAATTTGGCACTGTTTTCGCCTCTATATTGTATTGCATTGTCCAGTTCATCTATGGCACCTTCAATACGACCTATAACAACAGCCAATTGAGAGTCATTTTTCCATCGATAATGTTCAGGACCTTTTTCTGCATCTGCTGTTCGTTTATACATTTCATCATCTTCTTTGACTGATTCTTTGCTTTCTGAAACAGCGTCCATATATTCACCAACTGCATCAGACTTTTTAAGTAAATATTCTATTTCACTTATTGGCTCTGAACTTTCGTGATAAATCCATTCAGCAACCTTGTTGATTAATTCTTCATCATCATCTTCTGTTACTTTTTCTTTAATTGATTCCGAAACACCCAAATGTTCTTCAGCATATGCTTTTACATCTTCTGGATTTCCATGAAATGAAACTTTATATCCACCCCACGGTGAAGTTATTAATTTACCATTGTCATCTCTATGTATTTGCTTTCTTAAGTTAAATTTCTTATGTTCGTGAGGTATACCTTCGGGTTGATAATTTGATACAGTAATAGTTGTTCCATCATCACTATATTTTTCTCCAGTTGGAGATTCGTCATCTTCTTTTAAAGTCTTACCGTGTGCTTTTAACAATGCTGTAATTGTCTCAATCATTAACATATTTTCAATATACTTTTTACTCATATAATGATGATTTTTCAACTCTTGTTGCTCAACCTCAAGTGATTTTTTTGCTTCTTGGAGCGTATCTATATCACCTTCGACTTCATAGCCAAAGTTTTTCTTCATATATTCATTCATTCGTGAAGATACGTGAACTTCATTCGAATTAAAGAAACTTGATGTATTTAAATTCATATTAATTATCCCAATTGATGCGTATTACATGTATTTATCTTTTTTGTGTTAATACACGAATTTATTTAGCACACATTCGTATATTATTAAGATAATTAAAGAATTATTTCTTCGTAAAGTTTTGCTATTCTTCGTTTGGCTTTGCCAGCCTCACTTTTTGCTTGGGAAAATTTTGCTTGGGCAATATCCATTCTGCCCTCGTTCATTGCTTTTTTGGCAACTTGATATGAATGCTTATGTTGAAGTGCTCCAGTATAATGACGTTCAAATTTTTCATTTATTGTAATTATATCAGTAATTTCTGAAGAATTAATTGGTTTACCTTCATTAAGGTGATTAGCAATACAACAAACTGTCTCATATAATTGAATATCTTGAAATAATATAGAATCACTACGACTATCAAGTATATTGTATCTATCTTCGTCATTTTTTTCTACTGAAAACGCTCCAACTTTGACGCCTTTTTCAGTTTTAGTAGATTCTGTGATTGTTTTCTTGACTTTATATGCTACGCTGGTTGTTGCCTCATTAAAACCTTTCATAATTTTTGACATTGCGTCAATATCCGAACGTTTTACGCCTGGCGTAACGTCTATGTGTGATTTATCACTCTGTGGGGAAGATGTTTCTTCTAATTTAACTTTTTCGCCATTCATGACCTTCATTAGATTAGTCATTAAATTGACATCTGCTTTGCTTGGTACTGACATTTTAGAACTCCTACTAGTTGTTAAACAGTTTTATACCCTCGTAGTGTAGGAACTAACACACCTTTATGTGTTAATTTCTCTGCCAGGACTGTTTCTCTACCTGACAACTGCGATTCGTTTACATAATCTCCCTCGGAGAAGTATTTGTTAATCAAATCTTCTTCTTCCTCTGTAATCATTACATATAACCCACCTAATATTTCTTTTAATCTCATTGTTGCTCTTGCTGTGCTTGTTGTTGTGCTTTTCTTAATCTATTAAGTAAATTTCTAAACTGTATTCTAGTATCTGGGCTGACGGCAAGAGCATCTAAGTTAGCGGCTTGATATGCCATTGCTTGTCGCTGAATTGGCGTCAATGGTTTGCCTTGTTCTGCTTTGTCCATTGCGTCTGCCGCCTGAGCCGCTGTTGCGCCGCCTAAATTATCTCTACCGAGTCTTTGCATTGCTTGAATTCTTGCTGTTTTTATTTTGCCTAATGCGGATGCATCTACTGAACCTGTTGTTCCTGTTGGTTCTTCTTCTGGTTCATCTCCATATGCGTCTCCGCCTTCTTCATCTGGGCCTTGTGACCCTGTGCTGTAGGCTTCAGATAGTTCTTTCCACTCTTCATGTGATAAGTAAATGTCTGTGTCTGGGTCATAATAACTTCCCTCTTTCGGGTCATAGTACACCACTTTGCCTGATTTTGTCATAATTGGACCTTCTAGTCCATCACGTTCTTGATATTTTTCTGTATCAATTCGTGACAACGTATGTTTACGAGTATGTGCTTTTGCTATGTCTGATGAATCTGAATAAAAATGAAAATCATTAATATCGGCATTTTTTGCTGTTGCTAATGTGTCTGCCATAGAACTTTCATCAATGTTAAAACCTTTATGTGTCCAGCCTGTCTTATCAGTAATAAAATCACTTATGTATTCGTCTACTTCTTCATCATCTAAGTCTGTTGGTATAGGAACAATCATATCTCTTCTTAAATCTCCGACTTTTAAAGCATGTTTGATATCATCCATGTCATCTGCGTCCCATTGTATATCAGTAACTTTGACTGTATCCTTATATTTCATCTTACGAACTGAACTCAAGTCACTTCCGTAGTAGGCAGATTCATCAATGTCATCAATAGGACTTTTCCAATTAGGGTCTCTTGCTGGCCATCCCATGATACGTTCAATCTCATCTTTGTCTTGGGTTTTTAGTGCTGTCATTACATTAATATAATCAGAAAATGTCAATGTTTTCAGTCGTTTTTTAACAATCTCGACTGAAATATCCATAAGTGTAGCAATATCTTGAATTCTATCTTCATAGCCCTCTACAAACATTGTTTTTTCTATTTTATTCTTTAATGACACTGTATATTCTCCGTTATCTTCTATTTAGAGTTTTTAATCTCTTACTCGCTGGATTCATTCTTTTTGTCATCTTTGCTTTACGTTTCATTCTTGCACCCATTTTTGCTTTTGTTCTTGCTAATGTGAAACGTTTCTTCATATTAACAGGTTTAAAACATGCCGCTGGTGTTGATACTGTCTTACCTTTTAGTCTTCCTGATCCACATCTATATTTACGAACAATTGACCTTCCTTTTCTAGCATATACTAATTTTGCTTCGTATATCTCTTCGGAAATCTCTTCAAATAGCATTTTAGTTCTCTTATATAAGTTTAAACATCTGTGCAAATAAGGCAATCAACATAGTAGAAAACAAAGTTGATGCTGTCCATATCACCAATTTTCTTATTTCCATAAAACCTTCTTTTGTTTCTTTTGCGTTCTTTTCTATCATTCCTTCTAGATTAGTCAATGCTCTATTAAAATGATGGTATCTCTCATAGCATACTGCTACGTGAGTTTCCAAACTCTCCGCTTCTAGGTGTGCTAATTTTGGTTCTTTATCAGCCATGATAGAATCTCCCCGAATATAATTAATTTCTAATTGTATTTATCTTCTTTAGTATTTTATTTATCTTCAAGCAAAACTAAAAAAGAGGACAAATGTCCTCTCTTAATTAATTAATTAATTTATTGAAATTTAATCTATATGCCCTGCCCAATTTTTACCCAAATGACCGCTCTTAGTAGTGTATGTTGTTCGCCCAAGGTTTTTACCCAACGCTCTTCCTGCCCTACCTGCCCCAACAAATGCGGCAATAGCCGCACCTGCTTTCACTATTGGCTTATTCCACATCTTTTTCTTATCATCTTTTTTGTCGTCAATCATATAATTGCCACGTTTTTGTAATTTTAGAAGTGCTGGAAATATTTCGGCGAGTCTTGCCTTTCTACGGAACCATTGAACTAGTCGTGTTACTACCAATGCTCTCTGATTTTGACTTAAATTGTCCCAATCTCCAACTAGTCTACGAACTGATTTTAACATACCGTCTTGGACATTAAGATTTCTCTGATAACGTAACAAATATCTTTGTTCAAATGATGTATCACTTCTATTATTAGCATAATGAAGTAAAAATCTTAAAATATCGGGTTTATATAACGAAAGTCTTTCTTTTGCTATTGCATCTTTTTCATCATCGCCAATATCATTGTCTTTACCCATTAATCTATTAAGAGCCATGTACATATCAGTTCCATTTGTTCTGAAATAGTCAAAATTTCTAAAAATCATAGTGCGTTTTGCTACATCAGATGCCAACGGGGCAAAGTCATAGTCTTTATTAAATATATTCAATACAAGAAAGTGACAAAAAACTAAGTCGGCCGCGTCATCTATATTGACATCATTCGCCATCTTTTTAGTTCTGAATAATCTACTTTCAGATAATGTATTTACAAGTTGTAGTTTTTCTCTTTCGTACTGTTCCATCTATTTTCTTCCCATTTCTTCTAACATTTTCGCATTTTCAAAAGTTTTATCACTTGCATATACAGTGAAATATCCTGGTATAAATGTATGTATCGTTAACGCAAATGCCATTTTTAAACATTTTATCATAAACTTACTAGCAAAGATAAAATGTTCCCAATAAGTCATATTAACGTCATCAAGGTGTTTTTTCGACTCCTTAATAACCATAATTCTCCCCTCATTCCTCAATTATAATAGTATTTATCTTGTACTTCCATTTCGACATCTCTTACTGTTAGGATGTCGTTTACATCTAAATGAACCGTGGCTCATATGCTTCTTAGTTACTTTTGCTTTGCGAGTACTTGGGTCTCTTTTAATAGTTACAAATGGTACTTCTCTTTTACCCATTTTTAATCTCCTGGTCTGCCTAAATGTAAAATTGTATCGTTATCGTAATAAACTGCAAACGATGTCGCCTCTGATTTAATTGTGTTGAAAGGTGACCTTTTAAATGTCGCTGATGAAGGACCTCTGAACTTGATACGTCTGTTCTTGACTGGTAACAATCGTGTTACATAATCGTACAATTCTATAGGAATACCTTTAAACATGCTACGGTCTGACATCGGACTAATATACTTTCGTAATAGTTGCTGGTTTTCTAATGAATAGTCTGCATAAATTTCCATATTATCTCTCCTTATAAATTTCCATATTATCTCTCCTTTCTCATATTCGCCGCTGTAAATCCTGCTCTGTTTACAAGTTTCACGTCTTTATCTATTACGTAGCCTTCTCCACCTCTTTCACCATTTGTACTGGCTTCGATATCTGCTGGTTGAGAATCTAACGTTTTAATAATCTTATTCTTTGTAGTCATAACCCCTTTGATGAAACCGAATATTGCTTCAAATCCATCACTATTTTCTTGAACCCATTGAACTACTCGTTCTTTTTTAGGTCCACTTAGTTTTGATGAGTTTACCCACTCACTAAAATTCATTCCTAGTTTATCTAGGTTTTCTGCCGCTACACTATTATTAATATAAGTGTAAAGAATATTTCTAAAGTCTGCCATTTTTAATTCGGCTGGGACTGCCAATAATTTATCAATTGAATTAGCATTAGATTTTAAATAACTTTCTAATCTGTCTACTTCTGGTAAGTCAACGCCTGGAGATTTAGTAACATATACTGGAGGCATAATCCATGTTTTGCCTGCTCTAAGTTGTCCCATATCTACGTTGCTTTTATTTCCGTCTAATCCAATTACTACATGAACTACAATACCGACATCAAAATTAATTATCTTTTGACCAATGTCACTTTTAGCATCCACTGAATATGTTGTTGTGTTTGGCTTGAATATAAGTCTGCCGTCTTTTTCTTGTGGAGTTGAGAACCATAACAAGTCACCATGTAAGTATCCTCTGAAATCTTCAGGTATAACACTTTCTACTGTGTTCCATATACCTTTCATCTTTGATGCGAAATCTCGTCTGCTATCATCAATTTCACCTTTGGCTCTATTTAGAAACATTTTCTCTAAGTCATCGCCGTTTGTAACTCTGCCATCATATCCTTTTGCAGTAAATCCACTTTTATCTGTAAGAACGAATTCACCCTTTTCATTGCGACCAAAGATAACGGCTGGTGAGCCATCCCATTTGATACTGATTGATTTTGGAGAAGTTTCTACTTGATGTAGTTTTGCGATTGCTTTTTGACCACCAACTGAACCATCAAAAATAATCAAGTCTTCTAAATGTTGAATTCTTGCACCCTCTTCTTTAAGGGCTTTATCCAGAAGTTTCTTCATCTTCTGATGGAAGCCTACTTGCTTATTTCGAGGTTTTCTTGGTCCTCTAAATCTTCTTTGACGACCTTTGCCTAATATTATTTCTCTGACTTTCATATTATTCCTTGCCGTATGGTGATTCGCCTGTCAATCTCGGACGAGCAAACCATAACTTGAACCATTCTTGTGTTCCTGGTTCTATTTTATGTTTCTTTTGATACTTAGATTTTTCAGTTCCAATATAGGAAATATTCTCCTGCTGAGTTTCCTCAGGTTGATAGGGCTTATAAATTCCTGATAGAACTTTTAATTCTTTAAGTTGTTGGTCAAGAGTCATTTTTTCGCTTCGCATGAGTTATTCCACGTTTGAATTTTCTCATGTCGCCCGTGCGAATGCTGTTAACAAGCCGCTTGGTTAAATCCACAGCAACAGATTCATCAAATTCACGATTTATGAACTCAATTAAATTTATTGCACCAGTAATTATATGTTCGCCTTTTTGTTCGACAAATCTTTCTGGCTCATTTTTAGAAATCGCCATCGAATTTAATTCTTCAAACAGACTTCTACGTGGTTTCTTAGTCATAAGATAATTCTCCTTATCAGTATTTATCAATTATCACTGAATGGACTAGATTTTTTTGACTTTACCATAGCACGTAAATTTTTTGCTGATTCTGTTTTTTCTGGAGGAATTGCAGACGGATTGTCTGTAACTATTGTTTTTCTCTTTAATATATCTGTGACTGTAGTTGCGTCTTGGTTGCCAACTGCTAAATCATCATCACTCAAGTCTGAATCACTAATTCTAAGACTATCTCTGTCAAATACGAGATTTATTTTAGAACCAACACCACTTGAACTTCTTGTTTTTAGTAGTTGGAGTTGATATTGACCACGTTCTCTCATGGCATTACTCGTAAAAATACCGATAACATTATCGGCAGTTTGAATTTTAGATATACCACCAGCAATATGAGAGTGGTCAAACTCGATTTCTTCTACTGCTGAACGATTTAATTGTGAGGCTGTAACCGCAACTAGTTCTGATTCCATTGCAAAGTTACGAATTTCTTCTGTGACATATTTGTCTTTAATGAATAAGTCGCCTGGATTAACTTTCTTAGTAGCAGGCATTAACAAATCTAAGTAGTCAATACATACACAATCAACTATTTGTCCTGTTACTATTTGAAGTTCCTTTAAATATGCCCGAACATCATTAATCGTTGAACCAGATGACATATATTTAATTCTAAGCATTCCAGATTTCTTACCAACTGTTCTAACTTGTAATTCAACATCATCAAGTTCTTTAAAAATGCGTCTGGTACTGCGGTCAGTTACCATTGCGTCAATACGCATTGCTGATAATTCTTCTGATAATTCTAAAGTAACATAGACAACATTCAATCCCATCTGCACCCAGTTCAAACACAAATTCTGTATGAATAACGACTTACCTGAACCCGAGCCTCCAGCGAAGATAGTTACTTCACCTCGATTAATACCACCATAAAGTTTATCGTCTAAATCTTTCCATCCCGTAGTGATTTGTCCATTATTGTCTTTCAAGTGCTGAAGTCTTTTTCTTGGGTCATCAAAATAATCTGTACCCAATGACCTAGTTAATCCAATTTGAACTGCATCTTTGATTGTTGTTTCTACTTCACCGTATCTGCCTTCTTCAAGTAAATCTGCACTATTAACGATTGCTCGTTCAATTGCTTTGTGTCTGCAAAATGTTTCAAATTCGTCTATAAACCATTCACTATGTTGTTCTATGTCCTTGAGTAACTCTACTACCTGTCCAGTTTCTGCTTTTATCTGCTCAACTGTTGGCATAGTTTGATATTCATTACTATACGAAATAAGAAATTTCACAACATCACGGATTTCTCTGTCAAAATGACGGTCATCAACAATTCCCATGATTCTAGTGAATAACTGAGGTTCGGTCAGCATGAACTGAACGAATAATTTCTGCATATCTGCGGAGTAGTTTTTGACTTCTGACATTTATTTACCTAAGTTGATTACTATATTATACAAAATTATCAGCCATTTGTCAAGATTAATTAATATGTTTCAACTATTTTATCTGCAATTCCATGTTTGACTGCTTCTTCTGGTGTTAACCAATGGTCTGTTTTTGGTGCTAACATATGTTTACGAATGTAGTTTTCTTTCTTTCCTGTACATTTAATATAATGTTCAAGTAATTTTTGATTTGTCCATTCTATATGAGTATGTGCATCTAGCATATCGTGATACTGACCACGTGTTGAACCACTAAATTCGTGTGACATAACTGCTGTATTTTGTGTGAGATAACGATGCCCTTTTACTCCAGCCATCATTAACATAACACCACACGATGCAATTGCACCCATTCCATATGTATGAACAGGAATTCGTGACTGCTTTACAACATCAATTAAATGCATACAACTATCTACAAATCCACCAGGACTATTAATATATAAATGAATAATTTTAGGAGCCTCTTTTTTTGGCATTAAATTGTACTCCATAATCATTTTAACTAGAGGCATACAATTTTCCTGATTAAATTCTTTATCCATATGTAAAACACCGTTATCCCTTAGAAACTCTCCTGGAGGTTTTGGCGGCACCGGAGGCATTGGCATCGGTGGCGGTGGTGGCGCTTCTGGTGTTTCCTTAGGTTTTGGTATTACATTATATCTAACATCATTAGTTTTTTCCATTACTTCTCCTACGCTTTTTAGTGCGGTCGTTTGGCAAACCCGCTACCTTGAGTCTTACATTATTCGTGTTTTCACACTTATTTTCGTTTTATTACTTATACGCCCATCAATAATAGATTTCAATGTATATAATTTTCCATATTCTTTTACTGAATCTGCCGCATCTTTTACATGTTCTTCCCAGATTGGAAATGAAACACTCCAACCATTTTCTTGTGCCTGATAGATTAATTTTTTACCTGCGGCATCTCTATCTGGACACACAATTACTTCCCCTTTAAACTGATTAATATAATCAATTTGTTTCTGTGATGCTTCATTGCTCATTATTGCTACACAATCTAATATAGCCGCATCGATTGTTCCCTCTACTATAATTAAAAATTCTTTATCTTCTTTAATCTTATCAGAATTATATAAAAAATTCTTCGGTTGCTTCGTCATATATTTTGACTCTGACTTACCTGTAATATCTCTCCCCGTATAACCGACAATTCTATCGCCTTGTGTAAATGGAAATATTATACGATTCTTAAATCCAAATGAACTGCTCCAATATGTATCTACGAAGTCATATATACCTCTGTCTAATAGGTATTTAGCAGCCATAATTGCACCTTCAGGTGGATTATCTTTATTTATTATATTATCTAACGATTCTGAGTTTTCTGGCAACTTCATACTGATAAATGAAGGTATTCTTGTTGTTTGAGTTTTTGATGTAAACACCCATGGGCCCTCTGATAATTCTTTTTCTCTTATACTTTCAATCTGTAATCTCTTTATCTCACTTTCAGGAACACCCACTAATCTCATAAATTTAACAAAATTCTTGTTTATTACATGCCCTTTTCTATGAGATGCAGTAATACCACAATTAAAACAATGATATGATATTAAATCGCCCTCGGTCTTTAATCCACCTCTCATTCTCGTGTCAGCACGAGATTCTCCTTGGTCGATACAACACGGACAATTAAAACTCAGCCAGCCGCCTGAACTTTGTCGTGTCTTTCCGGGGATAAATTGATAAACCGTTTGTTGAAGTTCCATGTTGTTATGATACAACATTAGAGTCAAAAAGTCAAGTAATTATGTTATTAGTTTCTCATCAAGATTTTATCTACTGTACCAGTTGATGTGTTTAACCATGAAACTCTCATCCAATTGACGTTTGCTTGTATGACGTATCCTTGAACACCAGTTTCATTATTAATAGTAATATCTGGGTCATACATAAGTCTTGGAGTTAAATCGAACCAATCACTATCTGATGTACTAGGCTGTACACTCAAATCACCTTCTATTTTTATAACTCCTGTAAATCCGTTGTAATATAACGCAAATGTGTGTAATGATTTTGATTTAATAGTGTTACCAGCACCATCAAATACTGTTGAGATTAACTTAGTGCCATCATCAAAGAATGTTGCTGTTTCTTGTGAGTCTTCAAACTCAGGATAAACATCATCTAACACTTCAAGCACACCATGAGCATTATCGTTCACGTCAGTATAGATTATTTGCTCTACACCATCTTTAACCGTATACATTGCGAACTGATAAAATCCTTCTGGAAGTAATATAGTGTCTGACGTTGGAATTTCTAACATTGCCATTCCTTTCGTTGCATTCGTCACTGTCAAATATCGAAATAAAACATTTTCTCTCGATTCTCTGTCATACATTTTCCATATAACAGTTTTGTCTGTAAGGTCTATAGATTTTCTATCTGTATCCCTAAATTTAAATCTAAGAGTATTATCGATACCCTTGTGTAGTTTGTGTGCGTTATCATACATTGGCATATTCCCCAGGTATTGAGTCATAGTTGCATTGTTATCGGCGTCTAAGACAACAACTTCTATTTCTCGTTGGTATTGGTATAAGTTAAAGTTTATCATAGTATTACTATTTATCTTCCAGACGATGAATTTTTGAGATGATAAATATGTTTTATGATAGATGAAGATAAGATACAATGGCTACAAGATAATTATCCATTCTTTTCCTGTGTTAAATATGGGAACAAAAAAGAACATACTGAATATTTTGGAATCATAATTAACAGTGATACTACCATAACCTCTATGTATGACTTTGAGCAGATTAAAACTGCCGAAGCCCGTAAACATTTCATAGAACTTGGTGAACAATGGTGGTGGGAGTCGAATAGATTAATTCCTATAAATCTATTTTTGAGAACACAAATAGAACCGTTCAATAACTGTATTCTGAATATGAATTCTAAAGATACTGAAATTCTATGGGGACCCGAAACGAGTTTAATGAATATTATTCAAAAAAGAATTAAACGGCGTTCTGTTCAACTTGTTCGCAAAATAGATTAAGTTGAACCACAATACTTACCGCATATGCAATCGCATGTGCTTTTTTAAAATAATAAGAACCATCTGATGGTTTCTTCCAAACTTCGTTTTTAATCTTTTCTTTGCTCTCGTGTAAGAGATGTCTTTTTGCTGGTCTAATGATTGCCAAGACTTCTGCGAGTTCTACAATACTCTTCGGTTTCAACACTTTTAAAACATTAATATGAGCATGGACATGTGCTAGATTTTTGATAACATCTTCATGTTGAAATAAATCCCATATCGGTTCTTGAGAAAGTAAATGGTCAAGATGTTCTTCATCTCGCACACCTTCATATAAACTATTATTGAGAAAGTCTAACTTGAAATATCCTCTATCTTCTGCTTCTTTATAATCAATTGATGATAGACCAGTTAATTGGTCAAAGGGAATGGGTTGAAGATACACACCGCTATTATGTTTATCATAAGTGTTATCTTTTTTCTTAATGATTGCTGGAATGTGGTCAAAATGAGTCAGTAATGACTCTCTGTCAATCACATCAATATCAATATCAGTTTTTATCTTATTCATTTCCATACCAAAGTAAACATTGCCGCATCATTTTCATCTTCAAAATATATTTTATTTGCTTTTCCTATAATATATAACTTATTACAATTGTCATCGCACCAATCTACTAATTCTCCCAAACGACCAGCACCTTTTACTAACGGAGTTACTTCATAATCTACATTGTCAGAAGAAATAGAAGTCCATTCTAAATATTCTTCATTATCAAAGTCTGAAGGGAATCGTCTTTTAGGTTTCTTCGGATTAACAATAGAACGAAGTTTAGAAAGTCTTTCTTTGACTCTTTCAGGATTTCGTCTTATTAATTCTGACATTGTATTATGCTACACTCTCCGGGTCAGGTCCAGAAAGTAATGCTTCTGCGGCCTTATACTGTTTGTATATGTCCTGAAGAATTTCATACTTCTTTAGCATCTTCTTATCTGGTACTAAAATTGAAAGGCGTTTTTCTATTGTTGCCAATCTATTTTTAATTTCGTCAATTTCAGGAGAATCTTCATCATAATCTGAAACCAATCCTCTCTTCCAGTCACCTAGAGTAATGTCAGATATCTCTTCTTTCGCTAAATCGTCCCAAAGAGCAATATCATAAGAATATTTCCATTTTTTTTCATCTTCATCATTCATCTTTTTTCTCTTTATGTGTAATTTTTTTAATCTGCCAAGATCCATCTTGATTCTCTACCCAGACTATTTCATCATCTGGTTTCAATCCCAATCTATCTAACATTCTTTGTGGCAATTCGATATACAATTCGCCTGTATCTGGATCTTTCGATACTTCTAAATTACCAGTTTTGTATGTTTCTCTTTTAGTTGACATTATATTCCTGCCTTCTTTAATATCATTTTTACAAATTGAACATCTTCTACTCTAGCATTAAACTTTCTTGTCCAAAACGCTGGTTCTAAATATTCATTAATTATATTTAATTCATGGTCAGTAAAACTATCAATTAATTCTGCGCCATTATCAGAATTAAAAATAACCCAAGGACTAATGCGTCCGGATTTAATGTAATGTATGGCCAACGGCTTACTGACTTCTTTAAAAAACTTGTTAAATGGTCTTTCATATTCTTCTCCCCATTTTTGCATAAGTAATATACTTCTTTCTACGGCTCTATCGGCTGATTCTTTTCTATTTAATTCTTGTATATAAGTTTCATATACAGAATCTGAACACCATCTATCTAATTTTACACTATTTCGTATAACAAAGTCAATGAAATCTTCGGGATTAATCGCATTTATATTGATTATATGCTTTCCAAACTTAGTAAACCCCAAATAAAACTTACTTTTGACAAAATCTTCATAGGATTTATTGCCTACTGCTTGTGTTAATTCGTAAAATCTGCCATAAGCATAAAATGCCAGTCTTGAATATTTTTCATCTTTATTCATCCAGCGGCGTTTAGGTTCACAGACATGAACCATAATCGTCCTTTCAGACTTAAACTGTGCTCCGCAATATTGACATTCAAACATTTACTTTTTCTTCTTCCTCTTTGCTTTCTTTTTGTCGAAAATTTCACTAATCTCGTTGTCGGGCATTCCCATATCAGATGCTATTTGTTTCAAATCCGAAACATTGTTCAACATTAGAAACAATTCTATCTCACGACCATTCAAAGTAGGATATGTTTCTGACACAAATTGTGAAATCTTATCTGTTTTTATTTTCGCATTTGGTGGCTTAATCCATTCGTGGTACTGTTTCTTTCCTGTACCCGTTAAACACATTAACTTCCAAACTAATTCATCATACTTATAGATATCTCCATAATGTTTATTCACAAACTCATTCGTATTGAGCAATAGTTCTTCTTTATCTTTTCCTTTAGTAGAACTCGCATATCGAATGAACAACCAACTTCCCCATGCTTTCTTTTTATCTTCATCGAGGTTAGCATACCAATTGAAATCTCTTCTATCAATCGCACTCAATACATCATTCAATGGTATCTTAGCCGCCATGTTTATAATACCTTCCGCCAAATAGTAATAAAAAATTCTGAGCATCTTGTTCATTTTCGAAATAAAATGACTCTGCGTTTTCATCTTGGACTACTGTCCACTCTGACAATGGAAGATTATCTGAACACCACAGATAAGCCTCATCGGCTTTCTTGTAAGCATGAACGACTACTCTATGTCCGCTTTTACTATCAGAAAAAATCATAACTGCTCATCTGGTCTGGAATTCGATTTAAGTCTTTTACAAAATATGCACATTTCGGACTATCTCCATATTCAATAGGTATCGCAAGAATGTGTCCGTATTTCAATTTAGGGAAGAACCATTTCACATCTGCAAATACATTATTAATTTTTATTGGTTGCCAATCCATTGTAAACCCTTTTAATGGATTTGTCAATAGTGTATCAAATTTCCGTTCATTTATGCTGGTTAATGGGATAAATTCTAGTAGTCCAAGTTCCGCTTCGCCAATCATAATATTCCAATCAATCGGCATCTCAATGTTATATGGACCGATACTCAAACTCATACTTGGCGCACTAAATGTTTCTATAAAAACCAAAGGAATAAAAAAGAAATCTGGATCTTCTTTATCTGTCACATCCATTACACAATATCGAATATCATCTATTTCATCGGGTAGACTATTCATTTCGAAACATTTATTATCTGGTGTTAGTATTTTCATAATTATCCTTTAATATTCTATTTTTTCTATTGTAAATGGATATGAAGCCTCTTTGTAGTATTTTTTTCGTTGTGTTAAATGTCTTTTTGAAAATTTACATCGACTGGTCACATCCCATATCTGTACAAAGTCTTTGTCTTTAGCAATACGAACTCCACGACCAATCGATTGAATAACTCTGACAAACGATTTACCTGGCTCTAATAATACTAAATTAAATATACGAGGGATGTTAATTCCAACAGAAGCCACTCCATAAGTAGCAATAGTAACTGTATTTGTTCCTTCGTTTATATCATTATATGCGTCCTTTCTATCTGTTACTGCCATTGAACCTTGTACAAACTCGGCATTTGGTATAAGTTCTTGGAGGGCTTCTCCGTTTTTAATTCTGTTTGTGAGAACAAGAGTGTTCCCAGTTACAGAAATATTTTTAATTCTATTCGCAATAAAATCTAATCTTCTTTTATCTTCAAGCAAAAATGTCATTTCATTTTGATAATTAGTATAACTCGCAGTCTCCTGTGTTTGAATAATGTTAACATGGCAATTTGCTAATACTCCTTTGTCCTGTAATTCTTTTGCTGATAATCTGTTTATAACATCACCAATTGAACTTCGCAAACTAGCAGATTCCCAATCACTCTTTGGAATTGTTCCTGTTAGTCCCCACCGAATAGGTACATTAGCAAATACACTTGTTAATAATGATTTCAATACATCTGCTTTTGCCTGATGTGTTTCATCAACGATAACACAACACACACCTTCTATAAATTCTTGGATGTTTGCTTCACCACGTTTAGTTTTCTTTAATAATGAATTCAAACTTTGCCAAGTACAAACAGTATGTGTCTTGCCTATATCTTTTTTGTCTCCAAAATATACACCAACATCTAATCCACAATTAGTATAATCTTCTTCTGTTTGGCGCACTAAATCCTTGTTTGGAACGATGATTATTGACCTGCCATACTTCTCTACTACTTTACTCATTGTCGCCGTCATAATCGTCTTACCTGCGCCAGTGGCTATCTCTTGGAGACATTGTGGTGCTGATATGAACTGATTGATTACTTCTACTTGATAATCTCTTAATGTGATAAGTTCACCTGCCTTTTCGTGTCCTTTGGGCCAAGTAACTCCTTTCCAAAAGTTTTTAGTAACAGTCGGAAAAGTCATTTCTTCATTCTTCCGCCTATCATCAATTGCTACTTCATATCCTTGTTCAATGATTACAGGCAATACATCATCTAATAGATTTAGAAATGTTCTGCCACCGACATCACAAAAGCGAACTGTACCATCCCACCGACCGAGTTTATATGCAGGCATATGATATGCGTGAGGTAAGAAATACTTCAATTTGTCACTACATTTTCTACGAGTAGATGGGTCAAGGCCTTCTAACTTTATGTTTACTTCGTCCTTGATTATAATTGTACATTTATTCATTATATCGTTTTTCTCATCATTTTGTATAGTATAACATATTTTATCAGAGAATTCAAGTGGGTTCTGTATAAAAAAACGCCAGTAACATTTCTATTACTGGCGCCGAGGGTTAAACTTTTTACTTATGCCGCACGTTTCATACAAGTAGATTCCGTTAGAACTTTCCAACGATTTTTATCCATATTTCTGAGGTCAGCAATCTTTTGAGCCATTCTCAAAGAAATTTCTCGAAGTTTATCTTGTTTATCATACATAAAGTCGATAATTTCTTGTTCTTGTATCTTAGTAAGACCCTTAGTATCAAACAATCCGCCCTCTCTGGCAATTTGTTTAATTCTCAACAACTTATCACGAGTTGTATCAAGAGTCAGGTCAAGATAGTGACACCTTGAAAGAATAGCCTCTAAGTGGTCTTTGATTTTAGTTTGTCTCATATTATCAAACTTTAAGTTAGTAATAAAGATAACTGAACCATTAAACTCATATTGAGATGGAACTCCTTCTCTTCGTAAAAGACTAGAATCTGTGTTCCAACAAATCTTTCTTTTCGTACAAGAATCTAGAGCCGCTTTCAATATATTAAGGGCATCTTCATTAAATAGAATTGTATCACAATCATCTAAAACAACAATATTTTTAGAATCCCTAAAGTTGTAAAGAGTAGTATACAAACCAAGTGCCGACATGGCACCTTTAATAAATGTGTGTCGCATTGGACGATTTGCCATCATATCGAACAAACTATCTTTTTCAAGAACTTGTTCAACACCATATGTTTTACCAACTCCTGGAGGTCCTGTTACTACCATACCCCTAACTATACCGTCAAGAGTAGCATTAGTCATTTCTTCCAAGATTTCGAAACGTTCAGCAATTCTATCCATTCCTTGTTCGTCAGTTTCAACCTTTTCTTTCCCGGCTGAACCTTCAACTTCGGTAACTTGGTCTTGATTGTCGATTTTAATTCTACAGGCATCTCTACCTTGAAAAACTTTTTCATCAGAATCAGTTACTTTAACTTTTACAAAGTATGAACCATCTTTTGATTTTGTAAGACCTTTGATTAATGGGAAAACACCCGTTATCTCGGTATTGTTATATAACCCATTTTCTATTTTTACTATATTCATTTTAAACCCTCTCTTGTTTAATTTATAAGTATATTATAGCACAGATTCGAAATCTGTCAAGTTTTTACTTTGCTCCCTTAAATTCATAAGGTTTGTTCCACTTACCAATGTTAAGGTTAGTGTAAAAAGCAGTATCAAAATAATCAACCATCGCATCTGACCTATCATACCATTCACGACCACCTTCTGCCTTAGCAGGAGCAGTTTTCATAATAGTGATAATGTCTTTAAACATCTCTGCGTGTTTTCCGTAATTTTCAGGATAATAGTTGTTAATTTGCTCGTGACCATCAAACTTATGGGCTGGAGCCTCTTTGTTCCATGGATCTTCACGGTCTAAACTACCGTCATAAAAGTTTATTTCACCAGACATAATAGAAACCGCAAGACTTGAGTAATGTTCTCTACGAACTGAGAACTTTAGTTTGTTTTTGAATCTCTCTTTAAGAGCCTTACGAACTTCTTTTACTTCATCAGTTGATATATAAGCCATTTTTAACCTCTCTTTTTATTAAATTATATTAAAGTAAACTTTCGTATGCGTTTTCACACACATACTCTGTTGTTTCATCTAGGTCGTTGAATTCTTCTAGTTCAACATCAGTTAGTGGTGTTCCATCTAACTTCTCCGCACTTAAAACGAACGCATCACAAAAATCTGGATAGTCTTTCATATTAACTCCATCCAACTCTATATTTGTTACTTCTTTAAATTTTATTGTCATTTTTAACCTCTCTTTTTATTAAATATACTACTATTATAGCACAAATCGAGGATCTGTCAAGTTTTTGGTGGGTCTACACGGCTTATGGCCAAAGGGATTTAACTTTTTTGAACTTTTTTAGGGGGAATTTGAGGGGTTAGACAGAAATTTGCTCTTTTTTAGTCGGTTCAGTGTCTAAAATGTCCCAACTTTCATTAAATCTCTCTAATGTACTGTCTATTATTGTGCGTCCAGCGTCTGTATCTACATATTTATAGGTCACAGATATAACAAATGGGTTATCTGGTGGGTAATAAGCGTCAGTAATCTTTGCTACTCTATGAGTATTCTTATGTTGAATTACTGTTCCTACTTTTAATTTTGCTATTTTCTCCAATCTGACCTCCATATCGGTCTTGGCCCGTTCGATTCCGGTTCTGATTCGGGCTCTGAATTATTCTTTATTTTTACAATCTTCTTTGCCTTTCGTTTTTTCTCTTTAATTTTTACTGGCGAAGAACTCATAATTTAGTCGTTATTTTCAGTGAGTTGTGTTAACTTCTTCATTTCCTTTAATATCTCACTTTTCATAATCTGAACTTTAGCACGTTCTAATTCTATATCAACTAATGAGGATGCTATCTCTAAATGCATCTGTTTATATCCAGCAGTTCTTCCTATAAAATAAGAAATAATCATACATATTCCACTGGCTCCCCATATCATGTAAAATGAACTATCTGTTAACTCTATCATCTATTACTCCTTGTTATAAAACTTCTAACTCCATTCTAACATAAAGATATAAAAATGTCAAATTATATACATATTTATCTTATTTAACATCTGTATCAATAGTATCTAAAAATTTACATATACGAGAATCCAAATAATCGTGGTAATCTCTATTGAGTATTTTATCCATTAATACTGTATAATTTTTCATTCGGCGTTGATTATATGATTTTGTTTCTTTATCAACTGGATTATTTTTTATATATCCTTCAAATTTTGCAATTATATGACTCAAATGTTTTTCTTGTGTGTTTGGCAAAGATTTATAATAATCCATTGCTTCATTTATTAGACTGTCGGGCAACCATTTAATATGTAAAGGATTATCCATATTATGTAAAGAGATGTTTATATTTCCGTCAACTCTAAACTCTTCATATTTCAAATCTTCAACAATTGTAGATAAATTTTGAAAATCAAACATATTATATGACATTGCTACCGCACTAATCTCGGCCCAACCTTTAATTCTTCCTGATACGAAATATTCATCTAATACTTTCAACCGTTTCAATAATAAATCATAACTATACGGTGCCCTAATATAGTCATATGTACCTTTGGTACCATCTACACTTACCAACATTCGTATGTGTCGAAAATGTGTTAATAATTCCATAACCTCAGTGACAAATTTAGTGCCATTTGTAGTTACTTCTAATGATATATGTTCTGCGTGTCCCGTATCAATTATATATTTCAATAATTCAATAAAACGTACATTTATAAAAGGTTCGCCGCCCGTACATTGTATTTCTTGTAATTGTGGAACTAATGATTTAATTTCTTCAAATAATGATTCAGGAAATTCTTTCGATACCCATAATTGACGATGTGAATCGTCAATATATAAGTCTAAATCTTGTTCTTTAGTTACATTTTGCAAAGCAAGATAATTATGCATTTTGGTATCTAATGGAACCCACATATCACTACTACCACTACTACACATTAAACAATGCAAATTACATTTATTATTAAACTTTAAATCTAATGAACGCAATCGTGGATTTTTAACCATTTCATCAATATCGTAATCAAATTCACCATTATTTGGATGTTGTCCTGAATTTGGTTGTATATAAAATTCATTCATGCCTTGACGTTTGCTTTTCAGCCCATCACATTCCCAGTCCCAGCAAAAACTACACACAGTTGGTTTTTCACCATTCATCATTTGCTTACGAATGTCTTTCATAAATTCACTATCGAATGCCTCATTCGCGGTCATGGCATAGGGTTCAAAGCAAGCCTTTTCATTCGGGTCAAACATCTTAAGAACAACTTCTTCGCCATTTATATTAGTTCCCACCATTTCATTAGCAGTACAACATGGACCATATGTGCCGCCATTATGTAAAACTAAAGATGAAAAGGGATATGTACACCAAGTCTTTGAAGGATAATTACTCATATTGATATTTATTTAAGAAATTTTTTCTTCTTTATCAACTGGTACAACTGGTTCTTCTATAAGACCTAGATTGTTTGTGTCTAATTCTATTATTAATTCATACATTTCATAACAGTCATAACCAGAAACTGCTAAAATTCCTTGAATGTATGTTGGATTGATTGGCAGAAAGCCTTCTTCGATACTATGAAAAGAAATAATTTGATTTCTATATTCGACTCCACGTTCAGTTAATGCCGTGCAACTTTCGACATAATAGTCAATACCCCCTAATACCATTATAGCCATGTCTCTATCTAGTAGTTCATGTGCTAAAACAATTTCACCTGGTTCGAAAGAGTCAATTGAGATATTTGATTCTACAGATCTTATAAAAGCAAATATAATTGCGGCTGTTATAAGAGTTGCAATTAAAAAATGTTTAAACATTTTTAAATAACATTGCCTCTTTCTCTGATTCTGCGTTTCCATGCGCCGCCGATTTTTTGTTCAGAGAACTGTTCACGTAACCATTTTAATGTTGGCTCTTTTGTATCTTCTTTGATATTTGGATTTTTAGCCAATGATTCGATTAATTGTGCTATTTCTGTTTCAGATAAGCCCAATAGATTCATTGAATTCTTACTATCGTATACTCTTGTATTTCCTTGCATATTTTACTCCTTTTGTTAAAAATTCGTTTCAGTTGCTTTCATATTTATTATAATATGGGCGCACGTTCTATATCCTCTTCTTCACATTTCAATCCTGTTTGAATCTCTACGATTCGCAAAGGGTCTTTTGACTTATTACTTAATTTATGCCACCATCCCGTCGGTATCTCTACAGTATCATGTATACCTAGAGTCCTAGGTTGACCTTCTAATTCTATACTTGCTATTCCACGAGTAACTACCCAATATTCATGTCTGTATTGATGGCGTTGTTTTGATAAAGATTGTCCTGGGTCTACCGTAAGTTCTTTTACTTTAGTTTTAGGATTAGCACCATCACCATCCTCGTGTAATACTCTATAATATCCCCAATTACGAACAGTTTTCGGTGCTTTCCATTCTTCTAAAATCCAACTACTTGAATTCTTTTTATCTTCACCACCGACACCAAATATAAATTCAACATCATCAACTATCATTTCTGGAACATTTTTTTCTGTTCTATCTCCGCCATTAACAAATATTAGATGGTCATTAGGATGGTGTGCTTTAACTTGTTTTATAAAATTTATAGCAGTATCATCTTCATCTTCAAATGTATAAACTTCATCTACCATTTGTAAATTGGACATAATGTTAAGTCGTTCGTTCCAAGGCATAAAAGATTTGCCTTTTTTGCGTTCTAACCACTCATCAGAATTTAAACCTACAATAAGAATATCGCCTAAGTCTTTAGCCGATTTAAGATATTCAATGTGACCCGAATGAACCGGGTCGAATCCGCCTGTGGCGAGAACTATTTTCATTTTTTGTTTCTAACTTCTTCCTGAAATTTGTTAGTTAAGAATTCTAAATTCTCCTTAAGCCAGTCTGCTTGAGTGTAATTTACAGACTCCTTCCAATTCAACTTTTCATCCAAGTGTTCCATCCATGTATTTTGTATCCATGCTTGAAATTCTAAGCCCTTTTTTGTCATTTCTTTCTCCTAAATAATTGACTTACTTTAAGTATAACACTAAACTTAAAGTAAGTCAAATATTTCGTTCTATATATATTTCCACGATAGGATGGTCGTTAACAAATTTCATTACTGTGTGATAACTTTCACATTTACCTTGTTCAATATTATGATTGCCAATATCCATCATAATCTTTTGTAATTTCAAAATATTTTTCTGGTCAATAACTCTTGGCACAAAACAATAATGAGCATCATTATGTGGTATAAGAGCAACAAACTCTTTGACTTCGTAATCTATTGTACCAATTTCATTTAAATCAATCATTATCTTTTACTCTGTCTGCCTATATAAACTGCCGTGATTATTACTATTGCTAAAAAAGTAAACCATATCGGCCATTCAAATAATTTATCAATCATAAAGAAAGACCGCCAAATGTATCTTCTGATACATCTTGTTTAACTCCTCCTACAATATAAGAGGTTATCTCTGTTTCTTGTGGTGCTACTTGTACTTCTGCTCCTGCTATCCATTTTTGTGTCCATGGAAGTGGATTTGCTTGAGGGACAGTATATGGGCATTTTAAATTAACAGCCACCATACGTTTACAACAAATCCATTCAATATAATCACTCAATAATTGTGCGTTTAATCCAATCATAGAACCATCTTTAAATAGATATTGTGCCCATGTTTTTTCTTGTTCAACTGCTTCTACAAACATTTGAATACATTCTTCTTCGGTTTCTTTAGCAATTTTTTTATAATCTTTATCATCTTTAGGAAGAATTTTCAAAAGTGATTGTGTAAATGCTAAGTGAAGATTTTCATCTCGTGCGATTAACTTAATAAGTTTAGCATTGCCTTCCATCTTCTTGAGTTCAGCAAATGCCCAACTACACGCAAACGAAACATAAAAACGAACACCTTCTAAAATATTTACACTCATAAGAGCCTTATAGAGTGATTTTTTAATTTCATACAAATCAACTTCAACTTTTTTACCATTGATTGTGTGTTTGCCTTCTCCAAGCAATTTATATTTCAATGAAAGGTCAATAAGTTCATCATAATTTCTACTGATATCATCAGCACAATCTAAAATCTCTTTAATGTCCATCATTTCATCAAACACAATACTTGGATTAGCATACACATTACGAATGATATGTGTGTAACTGCGTGAGTGAATTGTTTCATTAAATGTCCAAGTTGTAGTCCATGCTTCTAGTTCTGGAATACTAATAAGTGGTCCAAATGCTTCACTAGGCGCACGACCTTGTACACTATCTAACAAGATTTGACGTTTTAGATTTGATGTAAAGATATGTTGTTCATGTTCTGTTAAATTTTTAAAATCATTAGCATCTCTCATAACATCAACTTCTTCTGGACGCCAGAAGAAACCCAACTGCTTATCTGTTAGTTTATCAAACTGTTTGTATTTCAACGTATCATAACGTTGAATTGTTACGCCACCAGACGGGTCTAAAAATGCTTTTGCTTTCGTGTGGTCTTGTTTGTTTTTTGCGTTAAATACGGTCATTTAATTTTTTCCTAAGTATCTTGGACCTTTAGTAGTAAATTCCATACCAAATGCGTTGCCTACATATACACTACCGTTCCATTTCATATGAATTTTATTAGTGGCAATAAATGCGTTTAGCGAGTCTTCTAATCTAAAATCATCAATTTCAGCAGTAACAACGTTGCCATTGTCTGTGCAAGTAATCTCTGCCTCGTTGTCGTGAAAACTGTTATTCATTTTCTTTCTCTACATTATTATAATGTGCAACTATCACATTCATCATCATCATCTATTGGAGAACCATATTGTCCATAAGGCACTTCTTCGTTCTTGTCCATTAAATCACCATCAAGATTTATTTCACCTTGGCCGTCAAATGTATTAAAGTAATACAACTGTTTTCCACCATATTTATAAAACATAATAAGATGTTGTAACATTACTGACATTGGTATCTTTTCTTCTTCAAAGAACACAGGATTATAACTTGTATTAACTGATATACCTTGGTCGATATACTTCTGTAATACTGCCATAATCTTTAAGTATCCTTCTGGAGATTCTTGGTCCCACAAAAGTTCATACTTGTTTTTTAGTTTATGAATGCCAGGAACAACTTGTTTTAACACTCCGTGCTTAGATTGTTTAACTGACACATAACTTCTCGGTGGTTCTATTCCATTTGTGGAATTAGAAATTTGAGCCGATGTTTCTGCTGGCATTAGAGCCATTAGTGTCGAATTTCTTATTCCGAATTCTTTAAGGTCTTCTCTAAGAGATTTCCAATCCATTCTCTCTTTATGAGGGACGAGTTCATCAATTTCTTTCTTACGAGTATCAATTGGCACAATACCATGTCCATATTTTGTTTCATCTGTTTTAGGACAAGGTCCTTTCTCTTGGGCTAATTGATTTGATGCTTTAATGAGATAATAACTCCAGGCTTCTGCCCATTCGTCAACTAAATCTAAATTAGTTTCCGAATAAGTCATATCATTTTTTGCCAGCCAATACGCAAAATTTATAATGCCTACGCCCAAAGGTCTCCTGTTAATCGTTGATAACTCTGCCGCAACGAGTGGATAATCTTGATAACTCAACAGAGCATCAAGTCCTCTTACTGCCAACTCACAAGGTTTCTGAAAATCTTCCGGTGTTCTAATATTTCCCCAATTGATGGCACTTAGTGTACAGAGAGCAATTTCGCCCTCTTCATCAAAGACACTATTCAGTGGTTTAGTTGGAAGATTAATTTCACAACATAGATTTGATTGTTTAATCGGTGCTAGGTCTGAATCGAAAGCACCATGGTCGTTAGCATGGTCAACATTCATTAGATATATACGACCCGTATTCTTACGTTCAGTCATAAATGACGAAAATAAGTCAATAGCAGGCACAGTTTTCTTGCGAAGAGACGTTTTGCGTTCTGCTTTTTCATATAATTCTTTAAACTTCTCTTGGTCATTAAAAAATGCGTCATATAGACCCGGAACATCCTGTGGTGAGAACAATGTAATATTGCCACCTGTCATTAGACGTTCATACATCAATTTATTGAACTGAACGCCATAATCCATGTGTCTAACACGATTATCTTCTGTACCTTTATTGTTCTTTAATACAAGTAAGTCTTCTACTTCATAATGCCAAACAGGATAATATAATGTTGCCGCTCCACCACGAACACCACCTTGTGAACATGACTTAACTGCCGCTTGAAACATCTTATAGAACGGAATAACACCTGTATGTGATGCGTCACCGTTACGAATTGGTGAGTTTATAGCACGGATACTGCCCGCACCAATCCCAATTCCTGCTTTCTGAGAGACATATTTGACAATTGAACTAGATGTTGCGATGATTGAGTCTAAACTATCGTCTGTTTCAATCAATACACAACTACTGAATTGTCTTTGTGGTGTGCGAACTCCTGCCATAACAGGCGTTGGCAATGAGATATCAAAAGTGCTAATAGCATCATAATAATCTTTAACCCACTTTAATCTTTCTTCTTCTGGATATTTGCTGAATAATGTTGCCGCAATTAGAACATATGCCATTTGTGGAGTTTCGTATATCTTATGTGTAACTCTGTTCTGAACTAAATATTTTCCTCGAAATTGTTCCATTCCAACATAAGTGATATCAAAATCTCTATCATGTCTAATGAAACCATTAATCTTTTCCCATTCTTCTTCTGAATAGTCTTCTAATAATGCTTTATCATAAAATCCAGATTTAACATTCTGATTGACCAATTCAAATACATGACATGGAGTAAATGCTCCATATACTTCTTTTCTAATATGATAATTGATTAAATTGCCTGCGGCCCATTGATAGTTGGGAGTATCTTCTGATATTAATTCTGCCGCGGCTTTGATAAGTGTTTCTTGTATTTCTTCAGTTGTCATTTCATTGTAAAATTGAATATGAGATTTTAATTCAACTTCACTTGCTGAGACTCCTGCTATATCTTTACAAGCAAACATCACAACTTTGTGCATTTTTTCTAAATTTAAGTCTTCTTTTTCTCCGTTTCGTTTAACTATATAAATATCAGTCATTGTCCTCTAGGTCCCTAATATGTAGTAATTTCTGAATCTTCCATCCCTGCAACACGTAATTTAATAATATTTGTCAGTTGGAAGTGTTTAATTTCGAATCCTTTTGTTATTCCTAAGTATTGATTTCTCACCAGTGCCACTTGGTTTATCAATTCCCCAATCGCAACAATTTCATCTTCGCCGTCTGCGTATTTCTCAGCATCTCTGCTACTTAAAACTTTGTTATAGTTTTCTAAATACTTTCTCAAGTATTCACTTCTCTTTTTGCGTAACTGAATATTTAGATGTTCTAATATTGCTTCTATCTCTTGTAATTGGCCGAAACGCAACTCAACATACGCAGGAAGTCTAGTAGAATTTTTCTCAATGTTTCCGTGTATTTTTACTTCTTTTCTTGCTTCCGTGATTTCATTTTCAAAAAATTGAATACAATTTGGAATTTCACTCCAATCTTTTACTATTTTGCTATACCAATTCATTAGTCCCAATCATCGTCTTCATCTTCATAATCATCATCGTCTTCAAAATATCTATCTAGTGCAACTTCTAATACCGCATCGCCATCAATTAGTAAATCAATATCTTCAATACTCATTCCTAAATCATCACACTGTTTAATAAATATCTCTCCTGCTTCTATTCTATCTTTGCCTGGAATGTAGGGAAGCATATTTTCCCACAATTCGTAAAGTGATTCTGTTTCCAAAAAAGTCTCCTCAATATCTAATATTCATAAGCGATGTATTTATATATATTGACCTTTTATACTGTTTCAGATTCTTGTTGTTCTAATCCATGTTTTTCATCTTCAAGATTATCATCTTCCCAATCATTCATAATGATATCAAGTTTTTCTGGTGTCCAATTCTTACGGAATTCAATCATCTCTTCACCTGATTTTGTGTTATATTTCAATCGGTTACCTTGTTTTACTAGTAACCCTTTTGCCTCAAAAAACTCAACTAATCCACTATATGGATTCATTCCTGTTTCATAAGGAATCTCTACTTGAACTCCTTCGAATGGTTTTGAGTAACGAGTTTTCATTACTTTACACGCCGCTCTAATACCATGCACTTGAGATGTTTTATTACCATCAGCATCTACTTTTAACTTAAGTTTCTTCATTGCTACCACAATTGAAGATGCGTAGATAAATCCTTGACCACCTGATATTTTATCATCTGGATCGAACATATCTTGTGATGCGTATGTATGATTAGTTGCTACCATACCTATATTATGTTGTCCAAACATATTAACACTATTGCGTACTAATGCATTTAAGGCTTTTGGTTTACGACCCATATCACCTTTCATATCGCCACGATTGAACTGGTCAACATCGGTTGGGGTCATCATCATTCCTAAACTATCAATGACAAATAATACTTTTGGACGGTCTGCGTCTGGTGTATCTCCGTGGTCATCTCTGTAACCTTTCATAAAGTCCGCAATGATTTTAGCAACATCATCAATCATTGATACACTTAATTTTATTAATTTTTCTGGTGAAGTATCTACATCAAGGGCATGTAACCATGCCTCATCTAGTGCGTTTTCACTATCGATTAGTACTACAAATATGTCTTGGTCTTGTGCGGCTTTAACAATATTACCTGCCGCTACAAATGATTTTCCTGCTCCACTCTCACCAGCAAAGACTGTTACTTTGCCCAGTGGTACACCTTTATGAAAGTCACCACTAATAAGTTTGTTTAATGTATAATTTCCTGTTGATATCCAAGTGTCTGGGTCTCTAAAACCAACACTCATACCAGGAACAGATTTCGTTATAGATTTGCGAAATTTACTCGCATCGAAGGCTCTTGCCATATTTTTCTCCTAATATATTGTAAAGTATGGGGAGATTTACTCCCCACACTCATGTTGGTTCTTAGTCAGTTTTTCTGCTTCGAATCATTGCTAAGATATCTGCCGCATCGGCCTTCGGAGCATCAGTTGTAGTTTCTGCTACTACTGGTGCTGGAGTCGGTGTCGGAGTTGGTGTTTCCGCAACAGGTTCTGCTTTTGCCTCTACTTTAACTTCTTCTACTTTTGGAGCAGTTGGAGTTGCAGTTTTAGTACCCATAGGAACATCTAATCCATAAGGTTTATAATACTGTCCCCATTTTACAGGGTCGTATAATTCACCATCAACAGATGCTTCAAACATCTCCTTGATTACTTGCATATCATCTTCCGTTGGACGTTTTGGCATGAACTCATTTAAATTAAAAAGACCATGAGTTTCGATTTTTTGACGTTCTTCTTCATTCAATGAACGTTCTTTGCGTGACCAACTTGAAGTTGAATAGTCAGCAAATTGTCCTTTTTGAGTCTTAGTAAGACGAAAGTCAGTTCCTTGTTCATAGTCTGTTGGTAGATTATCCATATCTGGGTCCATCAAAGCCGCTTTTAACAACTTAAAGATTTGTGGTCCGATAATAAATCTACGTACTGGATTTTCTGGTTGTTCACCACCAATTGGATCGGTAACAACTAATCCTTGAAAAACGTAAGAACGTTTCTTCCAATATGTACGACCCATATCTTCCATTGCTGGATCTTTGAACCAAGGACGAATCTCTGCGTGAATTGGGCATGGTTCTCCCCACATTTCAACGCAAGGAACTTGAACGATTACTCGTTTTTGTTCATCTCCACCCTTAACACCTGGAAACGGAAGTTTTACAACTTGTCGTTCTTTCCAAAAGAATGTGTTTGTGGGGTCTGCATCTGGAAGGAATCTCAATACTGCTGTATTGTCGTTATCCATATTCCAGAAAGTGTAGACAGCATCTGAACCACGATTTGCCAGTGAGTTCTCTGATGCTTTGTTGTCTTGTGCGAGTAGTTTCGCACGTATTTCTGCTAGTGTAGCCATAGTTTTCTCCTATATTAGCCGTTATTAGTTATTTTGTATATTAGTTATATTAGCCTAAATGTATCATTTAAATTACTAATGATACTATTATACTTATCTTTTTTTCAAAAGTCAAGAGTTAAATGCTCCTTTTTGTGAGTTTTCTTAACTTCAAGATTGTAGTGAAAATAATTTAAACCATAAAAAAGGAAGCACTTAACTCCCTTTTATTATAACACAATTGATGTGTATTTGTCAACTAGAAAATGACATATTTTTAAAAATCATCAACACCTGCTAGATGTCTCATTCTAACTTGGTCATCATCTGGTCCTGATGCGAATGCACCATCTTCATCTTCGCCAGATTGCTCATCATCTGTCTTTGGTGGATTAATCTCGTCTTCTGAAGACCATCCTACCAGTGATTTAACTTTGCCACCGTCTTCAACTGCAACGATTGCCATACCATCAATATTATCTGCAATCTCAGAAACCTTCATATTAAGATAACCTGAGTGGTCAGTTCCAGAATGAGTAGAACCTACTCGCACTCTTTCCATATAATCTTTAAGTTCGCTGTGTAAATCAAAACGATATGCTGGATGATTTTTCATACCAAATACAACTACATCGCCCATCTCGTAATCTGCTTCATTTGACATTTGGATTAAATCATCAAGTGTTGGTTTCTTCTTTGCAAGATTCAACTCTGCGTCATCTTCATCTATTTTATTTTGTTCTTTGATAAGAACTTTATCTGAATCAAATTTTGAGAATGCTTCATCTAGCATTTCATTTATTCTTGTATCTGCTGATTTTGGCTCTTCTGTTTCTACAGATGCCTTTGACATTTTAAGTAAATGACCAGCAACTTGCATATCTTCTTTGTCTATACCGCTTGGATTTGAACGAATTTCGTTAGCAATATCTGTTAAGAAAAATGATATTTCAGCCGCTAAATCGTGACCTTTCTTCTTAGTCGTTTTATCTAGTAGTGTATCTACTGTAACTCTATCAGCCAAATCATCAAATGTCAATGCAATTTTAGAAATCTTTTGTTGAGCCACCTCTTCTGAAGAGCGAGGTTCAGCAAATTGCGTCTTAATTTTATCATAATCATATGAAGGATTAGTTGGCTCTCCAAAAGATATCGTATTGACTATTTCACCAGTCTTTTTATCTCTTGCCGAAATTATTTCTCTAACTCTTGCTGTTTGATTGTCTCTACGGTCTGTCATTTCTTCTTCGTTTACACGATGAACAAGTGGTAAAATATCTTTTAATGACTCTTCAAATGATGTCTTCGTGAACTGTTGTACATATGAATCTAAAGTTTCTTCTGAGATTTCTGCTTCTACTTTGTCTTCTTTAAGAGCAATATTTTCAACAAATTTTGCATAACCTCTAGCACCTTGGATTCTCTGTACTGTTTCTTTAATTGAATTCATACTACGTCTGACGTTGAATACAACATTACGATTGTTTTCATTTACTAATTGTTGCTTATCTACTATTTTAGTAAACTCTTTTAATTGTGCTAAATTACTTGATAACTCTACAATTGCTTCGCCTACTATATCATGTGGAACTCCACCTGATGCTACGTGACGTGCCATTGCTCTTGCACCGTTTAAGTGTATAAATGGATATTTAAAACGTTCGCCTTCTGTTGTTTCAATAAACATTGCTGATATATTGCGTGAACGAGAACCACGAGATTCTTCGTTTACTGGCGCACGATGTTTTAATATTAATCGCACATTTTCTAATGTTTGTCGGCTTGTGCGTGATGACCCAGACAATGGGCCCATGCCTTCATTGACGTGGTCTGTCATGGTTTGCTCCTTATTTTGTTCAACCTTATATGCATAATTCTTAGGTTCGATATGTTTTCCAAATGAACGAATGTCAAAATCTAACATATTAGTACGTGCTAAAGATTTCAATTGTTTCATCATATTATTGATGTCTGGCTTATCTATATCAACATCTTCACCAATATGAAATTTTAATTCTTGAGTTGAGTCATCAATGTTAACCATCATATTTGGTTCTTTTACATAGAAATATCTTGCTTCGGCTGGTATTGCTACACTTTTACCACTAGTAGCATCGAACATCTTCATCTGATGCCCACTGCCTTGCATTAATTTCATTACTTTTGTTGCGATGTCGTCTAAATTTATAGCCATAATTTTTATTCTCGTTCGTTATGGTAGTATTTATCAAAATATCACAGGAAGAGGGTCTGAATAATCGTCATCAGAGTCCAAAGATGATCCAAGCAGGTCTTCGTATCCTTCCTCGAACCTAGATATAACCTGAATCTGTCTTACACACAATAATGTTGCTGAAACTAAGTCATCTGTTTCACCAGTTTTTGCTTCAAAACTCTTTCCTTTTGCTATGAAAGTCTTTAATTCTCTTATTAAATTCTTGCTTAGAGGTATCATTTTATCACTTTCAATCCAAGATTTCATCTTCATACAAGCCGTAATTTTCGTCTTATATGTTGTGGTAAATCCTTTTCGAATTGCTCGTTGTCTGCCTTTCTTCTTTGGTTCATGTAAGAATGTACCAGGAAACTTATCTTCATCCATCTCTTGTATGACTACCAAAGCGGCTTCTCCCAATGAATTGTTCTCTACTGACCAATATATTTCAGGCGCATTATTGCCAAGTTCTCGCATTTCGTCATTGATAATAGTAAGAACAGTATGCATTGTTTTAACTTGACCATGAACATCTGTTCTATTATTCTGCCATTCTGCTACTTGAACAAGTTCTGGTAACGCCCACACTTCAACCGCAGAGTTATCTCCACCTGTTCCCATAGCAGGGTCTAATCCTATAACATAAGTAGAATCTTTATTGATGCTCTCATACCATCGAACTTGTCCTGTTCTTAATATTGGTTCTTTTCCTTTGATTCCTGACAGTTTTAAACTGTTAACTAACGTTTCATCATATGCGATAAACTGACATTCGTGTTCTCTTAAGAAACGTTCTTTACCAACTCGTGCTTCTTCTTCAACTGCCCATTCTTTATCTCTATCTGGATGTTGATGCCATACTGCGTTGTATGGTCTAAAACCATTGATTCCTACTTCTGTTTCGTTTCCGTAAGCATCTAATCTCTTATTCGCACCCGACCATATAATTGCAAATTGGTCATCATCTAAGTTTGGTGTTGAAGTGATAATTGCTTTACCACCTGTTGCTAATGTTGGAGATATAGAAGTCCAAAATTCTTTTGCTATTGTTGGTCGGACAAACGCAAACTCATCTGCGTATAGTAATGAAATTGAAAGACCACGACCAGTGTTTTCTGTTGTTGCTTGTGAAATAATACGTGAACCATTATCAAACTCGATACTACCTTTGTTATAATTTGTCACACCTGCTCTAATATGGTCTGGACACATCTCATACGCATATCTGATTCTGTGCATGATTTCTTGTGCGCCTGAAAACTTATGAGCCGCAATCAGAACTGTTTGGTCTGGATTGAACATAGCATACCATAACAGATAACCAGCCGCAGTTGTTGATTTACCCATCTGTCTACCCAACATAGATATAGAAAATCTATAATTATGATAAGATTCTGCTAAATCTTGTTGATAATCGTATGCCGCATATATTATACTTCCACGTGTAGGATGCTGAATCATAAAATACTTTTCCAGAAAATAGAACGGGTCCGTCATACACTTGCTAAATTCTAACAATTGTGCATTGCTAAATTGGGTTTTTTGATGTGGTTTTTTAGTTAAATCTGCCATTATATACTCACTTAATTATAATAGTATTTATCTTTACATATAATATAATAATTATATCAGATAAATAGTATTGATGATTGGGGATTCCCACTCCATCATCAATCATATGGGAGAAATAATATGGCAAGATATAGAGGTCTTAGAGCAGTCGCAGGTATGGCTCGTATTAAGGTTAGACGTACAATCGATTTAAGAGAGTTGTCTGATTTTGGTGCGATTACATCAAGCGGTGATGATTTACCGACAGCAGGTGCAGGACATAGTTCAGCAACTGGTGGTTCAACAGGTAGAACTCGTGGTTATACTCAATTGGGTTTAATTACTGGTCCTATGGTTGATAACCAAGATATGGGTTCAATTGCTACAACGGCGTCAACAGACGTTAGTTATAATGATGAATCTTATCAATATGGTCCAAACAGAGGTTACTAATCAACTCTAAAGTAATATTTAGGAAACCCGCTGAAAGGCGGGTTTTTTAATGGGCGCCCAACAAAAAAGTCTCACAAGGAGACTTTATTTGTTCGCAATGGAGGAATGCTTTTAATTTTGATAATTTATTAGGTCTTTAAGTTCCCTACAATCAGCAAAACCTAGGTTCACTCCTTGCTATCCCAGGGGTGAACATAGTTGTATTCTGTATTTTTATCCCATTCAGAATGTATGTCTTCTAGTTTTTGCTTAATTCCCATTAAGCCGCCAATGTCAACTTTGATAGGCTTTAAGCCTGATAAAAGCCTATTTTCATTATTAAAAAATTTGGCACTGTTTTCATCTCTATATTGTATTGCATTG
>Ga0208699_1000016_pt1 | contig 44837 bp, 37 predicted proteins | sample DeeseametaMP2097_FD_185489 | JGI IMG/M metagenome (GOLD analysis project Ga0208699, IMG submission 185489) | Marine microbial communities from the Deep Pacific Ocean - MP2097 (SPAdes) | ecosystem: Environmental > Aquatic > Marine > Oceanic | place: North Pacific Ocean | collected 2011-05-26 | reverse complement strand
TGCTGAACAAAAGCAGGGCCCTCAACCCGGTGGGCGATATCACCGTTCCTACCGAGGAAACTTCTGAGGAAACTACCGAAGAATCTGCGGACGAGTCGAGTGATGAGAATGTCGCCGGCAGCGCAGGCGGGTCCGGCGCCGTGCTGGCAGCACTGGTGGTCGGTGGTGCCGGCTATGCGCTACTTGGTAACAACCCCGACCTCAAAAAAACGCTGGTCCTGGACGAGTATGGGCGCGCTTACGAACTCGACCTCGAGACCCGCGTTACCATCCGTCACCCCGGCGCTTCGGCGGGTTCGGTGCTGGAGGGACTCGATAACAAGCAGACAGAGGAAACGCTCATCAAACGCAGCGATTTTCAGTTGACGGCACGTTACCGCACGCTTGCGGCTAACCGGTTTTCCGCTGGAGTCGGCAGTAATTCGGTTGACGCGGCCCGAACCCGCCTCGCAGGCATGTCGTTCACTGGCCACCATACTGACGGCTTTCGCTACGCCTTTGGGCTGAACGACCCACTGACGGAGTTTTTCGACAATCAGCCCGGCGCGGCCCCTAGCGACGGCTACCTGATGGCGTTCCAAACCGATGCTTTCCAGTCACCACTGCTGGGCTACGCCAACCAGGGGTTGCACGGTGCCCTCGGATTCTCTCCCCGGTCACGCTGGCAAACCGGCTTGACATTCTCGTCAGCAAACGACGGTCGTCGTTACGGGCTGAAAAGTGACAGCGCCAGCCTTAATGCCGGCTACCGCAAGGATCGATGGGGAGTAAACCTGCAGATGGGTCTGCTGGCAGAGGATGGCAACCTTCTCGGGGGCGCGTCTGCAGGCGCCCTCAGCGTGGACACGGCGACTACCTTTTCTGCGAATCTGGCCGGGCACGTAAATCTGCACCAGAAATGGGCCATGGTGGCCAATTACACAGATAGCCTGACCCAGGTTGACGACCGTGCCAACAGCCTGCTGCACGACTTCAGCAGTCTGCGCAACAATAGTTGGGGAGTAGGCCTGCTTGGCCGCAATATCGTTGCGGCCGATGACGCTATTGGTATGGCGTGGTCCCGACCGCTACGCACGCATGCTGGGGATGTCACCGTTTCCGTGCCATGGCGACGTGATTTAAGTGGTCAAATTCATTACAAAACCGCGCGTACCAGCCTGGTGCCAGATGGGGCAGAGCATTTACTGGAACTTTTCTATCGCCGGCAACTTACTCGGCAGTTGCAGTTGTTCGCGTACTTGGCACATCGCACGGAGCCACTACATCGGCAATCAGCCCGTCCCGAGTCCAGCATCCTTGCGTTGATTCGCTACAGACCCTGACCGCTCGCGGCGGAATGGTCGGCGTATGGCCGAGGCCTGTAAGAGTATCAGTCATGGAGATAGCATGGGCGTGTTCCACCTCCGTCAGTCGTCTCGCGTAAACTTCAGGTAATTCAATCCAAATATCGAGACCTCCGCTCTGGCCCAGCCAGACAACAGCTCCGCATCTTCGATCAAAACAACCGCCAAAAAATAGACGTGAATCGATCCGGGTCGAAATCCCGTAAGCGCCTCTGGCTCCTTCTCAAACTAGCCGTAACCATCGGCCTGGTGGTGTTCGTGATATACAAGGCGGACCTGCTCGACCCGGACGGTCGCAAGGCCCTTTGGCAAACACTCAGAAACGTTGATTTGTTCTATCTCGCAATCTCATTTTTGGTTAGCGTGGTAGCGAATCTAGTGAGCACTTACAAGTGGCAAGTACTGCTTCTTTCCAGGCGTATTGTAGTCCGTCTGTATCGCCTGTTCGCGTTGTACTACATCGGGAAATTTTTCAACTTGTTTCTTCCCACCGGCATGGGTGGTGACGTCGTCCGGGTATACGAACTTGGCAAGATCACCGGCACTAATACTGAGTCACTTGCCTCCGTTTTCATCGACCGGTTCACCGGCATGATCACCCTGACGATCGTATCCCTGGTGGCCGTCCTGGTCAGCCTCAGGGAGCATGATCTGCCGATTATTACCTACAGCCTGGCGGTCTGCGTCTTCCTGATCAGCATCCTGATATGGCTTATGCTGGACCGCCGGCCGCTCGCTTTGTTCTCTAACCTGATTACAGGCAGGTTCGAATCTTTGACTCCATTGATACAGAAACTGGCGCGCACCCACGATGCTGTTCGCGCTTATAAGGACAACCTGCCGACACTCTGGTACACGTTCGCAATCTCCCTGCTGTTCTATTTCCTTGCCGTGATCAACGTCTGGGTCTCAGCCCTTGCCTTCTCCCGTGAGGTGGAGTTTCTAACCATCCTGGTCGCCGTTCCCGCCATCATGCTTATCATGAATCTGCCGGTGTCCATTGGCGGACTCGGCCTTATGGAAGCCGCCTACACCATAATATTCACATCCTTCGGCTATAGTAGCGGCCTTGCTGTGTCGACGGCATTGCTTATTCGCCTGAAAACTCTAATCGATGGTGTAGTCGGTAGCATTTTTTACCTGGCCAAGCCAGAACCTATTTCCGAATCCCGTGAAGCATCCTAAACAGCGGACACCAACAATGGATAAGTACAGCGAATACCGATTCGACAACATTATCCAGGACCCTGATCGTTCCTTTTTCCACAAGTATCAGGACCTCGTTATCGGCAACCGGCGCATTGGTTTCCTTTTTTATTTCGAAGTTTGCACCGTATTGTTTAATCCGATTCAGGGCATGCTCGGACTTGCGCTACGTAAACTGCTGTTTCCACCGTTGTTTGGCAGGGTCGGGAGAAGGGTCGTTTTTGGGCACCACATCAGCATCCGGTCTCCCGGAAATATCCAGATCGGCAACAATACAGTAATCGATGATTTCACCACTCTCTCCGTCCGTGGCTCCACTGGCCAACATATTCAACTTGGCGACAATGTGCTCATCGGCCGTCTGACGATGCTAAAGACCCGTGGCGGCAGTATTGAAATCGCCGACCATGTCCACGTCGGGCCGAATTGTCATCTCGGCACCGCCAGCACCTTGCTGATCGGAGAATATTCCCTTATCGGATCGAACTGTTTCATCGGTGGACTGCATCATGGCTACGAGGACAGCGACAAACCTATTATGCAACAGCCATTGGACAACCGCGGCGGTGTCACCATCGGTAAGGACGTCTGGCTGGGTGCCGGGGTGACCGTGCTGGATGGCGTGAGTATCGGTGACAGTGCGATCATCGGCGCCTCCTCGGTGATCACCCGGGATATTCCCGCTTATAGCATAGCGGTGGGTTCCCCTGCTAAGATCATCAAGCAACGGAGCCGGCCAAGCGATGGTGCCGCTTCAACGAAAACCGTAGATTGAACCCCAACAACCTGACTGCGGGGAAGTCGGCTCAGAAACATCCAGCGGCGGTGACGACAACGAGCCAATAACCTTCGCGAAATTGAACCTTCAGGCTCCTCGGTTCGAATCCTATTATTGGCCGTGGTGGCGGCACGACCTAGGGCCAGACGCCAGCCACCGTTATGCCATGGCGTTGCGGGCAATACGCGCAGCAACTTGAACCGGTGATCCCCGGGACCCGACTGGGTGCAGCAATATATCCTGATTTGCTAGCAGACTGCTGATGAGGTGCTCTGGCGAGGGAACTGGCGCCCCAGTTTTAACCGCAGACATGTAACAGCCCAGACGCTTTTCTTCGCCCGCGAACGGCAGCGGATCAGACCCGCATAGTACACGATACCCAGCCGCTGCTGCCTGGCGCATTAGTACCGGTGTCGGCCAGCCAACTGGCCGCAAACTGCTGTCACCCAGGGCCAGTTGCCGAGGGTCGAATACCTTGAGCAGTTGCTCAACGACTGCCCGCCTGTGGAAAAACCACTTGCCTGGAGCCCAGGCGACGACCGGCAGCGCCCCAGCCTCCAGTGCACTAGACACAGTGTCGACCGCCGGCATGCCCTCGGCGATGCGATGCACCGTGTTCAATGCCAAGATTTCGATGTTCTCTGCGGTCACGATCTGCCGACCCGGCAAGATAAAACAATGGGCGTCTGACGACCTGCAGTCAACCTGCAGGCTGCCCCCGTCTTGGCCTACCTTGATGAGGTACCGGTCCTGGCCGTTATCGGCCCGGCCTTGGACCAGTTCATCGAAAACGTTGCAGCCATAACGTTCGGCCAGGCAGGCGATCCTGGGAATACCGGGGTATCGCCTGGTGGCGTGAGCCACTAAATGATCCAGTGCCTCGACGATATCGAAAAACGGATAGATGTGTACGTGGCTGTCTACCAGTATTTCCATGATGGCGGCCAGAGTATCGGGCTGAACTTGCTTCGCGCTCAGTCAGGAGGCAATCAGCACCTGCAGCAGCCTCCCACCGGGGTTGTTCGCACCGCAGGTACTGCCGAGCCCTGGGCCGTCCGGCACCCAGCTTGAAAGCCGGGTCTCGCCCCGTCAACCCGTACAGCCAGCCGAACCCAGATCGCGATGCCGTTAACCGTCACCCGCGGGGGTGCTGTTACCATCGCAACTGATCGGAGTTAGCTGCTGCAATTGCCGTAGTGAACGCCGCTGGCACTCGAAACTTTGAACTCCCAGGTGATACCGCCGCGGTAGCACTGGATAACTCCACCGAGATTCTGCTGGTAGATGGTCCAGACGTCTCGACCTTTGTCCGCGGAACCGTGCTTCAGTAGCGAGTGGCCGTTGATCTTGCACCACTTCATGCCGTTGGTCACGTTGGAGCACATGACCAGAGCAGAGCCCTGACCATGCCAGGCGTTGGTATTCCAATGATGATACTGGTTGCTATGCCGAACCGTATCGTTAGAGGTATCAGAGGAGGTGTCCGCTTTACTGTCATCAGCGACAGCTGATGAGGTTTTCTCGCTACCGCACTCAAAAGGCCAGCACCAGAAATCACTACAACCACTGAGCGACAACGTGGCCGCCAGCACCAGGATCAGTCGTAACTGCTTGACCGACCGTTTCCTGAAAAATCCGTCGAAGATCACCAAACTGGTCATATATTGATTCAGCCCCCCTTTAACTGTTCATCGACTTATGCCAACCCCTCTAACAGGTGTTTAGGAAACGCCAACCCGGTAGGTGCTCGCGAGACGCAAAATACGACCTCCAATACTAGCCTGCGAATCTTATCACGCTTGGCCGAGTTCGGGCCCTGCCGAGCAGGAAATCTGCTTTGCCGGCGCCCTGGACTCGTGGCCGGGGGCAAATTCGACAGTGCTGAACGCAGTGTCGGTGAACCGTGATGATATCGTGGGTACGCACAGTCTAGTTAACAGGGATCTCCCAGGTTACTCCGTGGCAGTCGAGGTTCCAACCAGGATTTTTCGAAATTGGAAATATTGAGCTGTACTCAGCGCCGCAGCCTGTAAATAAGAACTTTGCCCGCTTTATGGCCACTGAAAACTTTTATCTGATCGTACTTCCATACTATTTTGAAGTGTTTAATGATCTTTTGGCAAAGGTCCAGATTACAGACCACAGCGATGTATTCGGCCTCAGGCCAGCGCTTTTTCTTCAGCCCGTTATTGAGCACGCCAAAACTGGGGACGATATTTTCCAGGTCAGCATGACGGCCTGCATAGTAGGCCACCTTGCGATCGTTCGAAACCAGTGATCCAGAGATTGCTGTCTGTCCGGCCAGCCAGAGGCCGGCCTCCTTCAGATGCTGGTGACGAGTGAAGTTGTCCAGCCCACTGACACTCTCTCCAACGCCCCACAGCAACAGAATCACTATCAGCACCTGCTTTATCCTATTGAAGTCTTGCCAGCGTAGTTTGCCGAGAACATTGTCCAGGACGAAGGGAATCAGCAGCAGCGCCGTGACAGAGAAACCAAGCAAATAGCGATCTACCAGAAACAACATAATCAGAACAAATGTTGCCAGGATCATTAGGTGCAGCAGCATCAGGTTAATCCAGGTCCGAGCCTGGATATGATTCGCGAACCCCGAGTCGTTTCGAAGCCCGAAAACCGTGAGTACGAACCAGGGTACTGTCAGTTGAGATATCGTCGTGGAGACGATGATCATGGGTACAGTAAGACCAAACAGCAGGTAGCTGTAACGGGCGGAGAACGGGCCGAGAAAGTGTTGTTGCAAAATGCTGATCTTTTTGTTTATTCCACTCGCAATCTGATCCCAGGCAGTGCTGATTATCTGCACTGGATCACTCAGAATCGAAAACTTAACAGCACCGTCTGGCACCAGTGCCCACCAACCAAGTACTGTGGCGAGCAGGACCCCAACGATGCTGGCGAAAGTGGCGAGCAACCCGAGTGACCGAACCGGCTGTGTTCTTGTCAGTACTATTAATATCGGTGAGCAAAAAAGAAACACCAAACCCTCGATGCGAAACAGGCTGGCAAATGCAAACCCCACCAGCACGCCAACGTAGTAACGGGGCCGAGCACAGCGACAGTATCGAAACAGGAAATAAACCCCTGCCAGGTAGCCAACCAGATAGCCGGGGTCACGTATGATGAATGCCCGGTATTCATTGAAGGCGGGATGAATTAGCGCAACCAGTGCGGCCAGCAGCGTCAACCGGCGGGAAGTTCCACCCAGCGCACGAACTGTCAGCACGAAAAGCGCCACGACCGCAGAGAGCAGTACCGAGTTGGCGATATGGCCGGCCATCTGGTAGCCGACACCAGTAACCTTGCCGACGATCAACATGAAAAGCGGATAGAACGGCCACTTGTACAAGGACAGCGCACCGGTCCAATCGCCAAGGGCTAAACGCTCTGCTGCCCGAATATATTCGACACCGTCGTTGTTGATGACGTCGTCGATATATATGCACCACGCCGACAAAGCGACACTCAGCACTGTGCAGGCCCCAAGTACCCACAGCAGAAAGCCCCGGTCGGCGGACTGATCAAACGACAGGTTCAAGATCTGCTGTCCTCACCACGCAGGTAGCGGTGCCCCAGTCGTTGCAGGCTGCGCCCACCGGGGCCCCGCTGAGTTGGCCGCCAGGATAGCGCCTGCACTCTAGTTGGGCAAAATCTGTTCATCGTTAAACAGCTGTTCAATAGATTCGCGCGGGCGCACTACATGATAGCGTCCGCCATCTACCATTACCTCGGCTGGTCGGGGCCGTGAATTGTAGTTGGAACTCATCACGAAGCCGTAGGCGCCCGCCGAGCGCACCGCCAACAGGTCGCCCGCTGCCGTTGCCAGACATCGGTTCCTGGCAATGAAATCACCGGTCTCGCAGACCGGCCCTACGATGTCACACTCGACCACCTGACCGGCACCTCGGCTGACCTCCACCACTTCGTGCCACGCCTGGTACAGCGCCGGACGCAGTAGGTCGTTCATGGCCGCATCGACGATGACGAAGTCGCGGGTCGGGCCGGGCTTGACATACTCAACCCGAGTCAACAACACGCCGGCATTACCGGCAATGGCGCGACCTGGCTCCAGGGTCACCGGCAAATTACAAGCACGTCGCTGCAAGATATCGAGCATGGCTTTGGTGTACTCCCCGGGGGCTGGTGGCGTTTCATCGCGGTAACGTATACCGATACCGCCGCCAAGATCCAGATGCGTCAGTTCGATACCCTCGGCCGCTAACACCTCGACCAGGTCAAGCACGCGTTCGAGTGCATCACAAAAAGGTGCCAGCTGAGTTAATTGCGAACCGATGTGGCAGGCGATGCCGGTTACTGATATACCGGCCGTGTCCTGGGCCAAGCCATAGAGGCGGCGCGCATCAGATGAGGGTACACCGAACTTGCTTTCGCGCAAACCGGTTGCAATGTACGGATGGGTCTTGGGGTCAACGTCCGGGTTGATCCGAAAAGCAATCGGTGCGTTAACACCCAGTTCGCGGGCGACATCTGCCACGCGCTCGAGTTCAGCCGCGGACTCAAGGTTTAGACAGCGGATACCTCTGAGTAGCGCCTGGCGGATCTCGACCACTGATTTACCGACCCCCGAAAAAACGATCTTCCCGGGGTCACCGCCGACCGCCAGAACTCGCTCAAGTTCACCGCCTGAGACAATATCAAAGCCCGCGCCCAGACGCTTGAGTACACTGAGTACGCCGAGGTTGGCATTGGCCTTGACCGCGTAACAGATACGGTGAGGATAATCACCAAAAGGCTCATCGAAAGCCTGGTAGTGGTTTTCCAGCGTAGCCCGCGAATAGACATAACAAGGTGTGCCGACCTCAGCGGCGATCGCCTCCAGCGCTATGTCCTCGGCGAAATAGCGATCCTGCCGGTAACCGAAATGATCCACCGCGGATCGCCTAACTGTCGCTGTCTTCCTGCTCTTGCGACTGCGGCTGTTCGGGAAGGTACAACGGCCCTTTCTGTCCGCAGCCCGGCAGTATCACCAGGCCAACCGCCAAAGCAGTGATCAGCGTCAGCAACAGCACAAGGCGAAAGCTTCCTGTCATCTGGTTTATCCGGCTGATTTAATCTTCCACTCAGTGATCAGCAAGCCTGTCCCTAGCAGCAGCGGCAGCGGCGCGAACCTGCACTGGGGCAGTACCACCAACATGGTCGCGCGCGCCAACCGAGCCCTCGAGAGTCAGGACCGCATAGACGTCCTCATCAATCTCACCGCAGCAATCGCGCAACTCGGCCAGTGACAACTCGGCCAACTCTAGCCCACGCCCGGCCGCCAAACGCACCGATTGGCCGACCGCCTGGTGGGCGTCGCGAAATGACAGGCCGCGGCACACCAGGTAATCGGCCAGGTCGGTGGCCGTCGCGTGACCCTGGGCAGCGGCCTGGCGCAGGCGCGCCCGGTCAAAGGTCATGTTCGGCACCATCGCTGCCAGCACCTCGAGTGAGGCCATTGTGGTATCAACGGTGTCAAACAGGGGCTCCTTGTCTTCCTGGTTATCCCGATTGTAAGCGAGCGGCTGTCCTTTCATAAGCACCAGTAACGAAACGAGGTTGCCCACTGCACGGCCGCTCTTACCGCGTACCAGTTCAGCGACGTCCGGATTCTTCTTCTGCGGCATGATGCTCGAGCCGGTACAAAAGGCGTCTCCCAGGTCGACGTAGCGGCAACTCTCCGAAGCCCACAGCACCAACTCCTCGGCCATGCGCGAGAGGTGCACGTGCAACAGGGTTGCCGCGAAACAGAACTCGATAGCGAAATCCCGGTCCGAGACGGCATCCAGCGAGTTGTTCGCGACCTCGCTGAAGCCGAGCTCCGCAGCCGTCATCTGCCGATCAATGGGAAAACTGGTTCCAGCCAGTGCCGCTGAACCGAGTGGTGAGACATTCACCCGGGCCCGGCACTCGCCGAAGCGCTGCCAGTCCCGCTCAAGCATCTCGTTCCACGCCAGCAGATGGTGCCCCAGGGTCACTGGTTGGGCTGACTGCAGGTGGGTCAACCCGGGCATAATGGTTTCTGCCTCCCGCTCCGCCAACTCGACCAGCGAGCGCTGCAGAGCAGTGATGCTCGCAGTGGCCTGGTCGATGGCATCGCGCAGGAACAAGCGCAGGTCGGTGACCACCTGATCATTGCGCGAGCGCGCTGTGTGCAGTTTTTTGCCAGCCTCCCCGGCGAGGGCGGTCAATCGCGCCTCGATGTTCATGTGCACGTCCTCGAGGCCCGCTGACCACTCGAAACTGCCATCACTGATCTCCCTGGCAACGGCACCAAGGCCCTCGACAATGGCATCGCGCTCAGTTGCTGTCAGCACACCGCACTGGCACAACATGCGGGCATGGGCAATCGATCCGGCGATATCGTACTGAGCCAGCCGGCGATCAAAATGCTCAGACGCGGTGAACGTTTCCACCGCGGCATCGGTACTGTCGCTGAAGCGTCCACCCCAGAGTTTTTCCGCGCTCATGACTGTGACTGGTGTTGGAACTGTTCTGCAGTATACGCTGAGGGTCATCCGGGCCGCCTGCAGCAAAGCGGCGCTGCCCAAACCCGGGACACGGCTGCAGCCGGTGGGCCCGCTGTTACTGCAGGCCCGACATATACAATGCCAAGGCCCGAATCTGCGTTGCCGACAGGCGAAAGGCGATGGGCCCCATGACTGGATCGGCACGCTCGCCTGACTTGAAAGCCAGTAGTTGGCTCTCCAGGTACTCGGGCCACTGGCCCGCAACGCGCGGGTAGTTGACCGGCACGCCGTGCCCATCTGGGCCGTGACAGGCCATACAGGCGGGTACAGCATACTGCTTGGCGCCGCCGCGGAAGAGTTCCTGACCCACGAGTGCGGTCTCCAACTGGGCCTCGCCGATGGCCCGGGGGGCCGGCGTCTGGGAGGCGTACCAGGCATCGAGATCCGCCATGTCCGCCACGCTCAGCAGTTGCACCATGCCGACCATAAGGGCGCTGCCCCGCTCACCGGATTTGAATTTCGCCAGTTGCTGCGCAATAAAGCCGGGTACCTGGCCAGCTAACGAGGGAAAATCCTTGCCGGTGCTGTTACCGTCGAGGCCGTGACACGCCGCACAGACCTGCGCTTTTTGTTGCCCTGCGCCAGCGTCTCCTGCGGCCGACACACTGCCCGGAAACGCTGCCATGATGGCTATAGTGATGCTCAACGTCAGCCGTTTCATTAAACTGCTCCTAGCCCGGCAACTATCCCGACAAATCGAACCGCGCGATTATACCTTGTGAAAACCGTACCTTGCGATACGAAATTGCTGCGCCAGGCCGAGTACCTGGGCGCTGCCCACCGGCCACGCGACTGGTTTGAGGACAGCGGTAGCGAGGTGGCGTTTGCCGGCAGATCTAACGTCGGTAAATCGAGCGCGATCAATGCCATTACCGGCCACAGCGGGCTGGCCCGCACCAGCAAGACGCCGGGTCGGACCCAGCAGATCATCTTCTTCCGCCTTGACGATCAGCACCGGCTGGTGGACTTGCCGGGTTACGGTTTTGCCAAGGTGCCGCGCGAACTGCAAAGACACTGGCAGAAGACCCTGCAGCGCTACTTTGCCGAGCGGGTCTCGCTGCGCGGCCTGGTGCTACCGGTTGACAGCCGCCGGCAGCCCACGGTGCTTGATCTACAGATGCTTAACTGGTGTGCAGCCAATGACCTGCCCGTCCACGTGCTGCTGACCAAGAGTGATAAGTTGAGTCGCAGTGCGGCAATGGCAGCACTGACACAAACCCGCACCGGGCTCGCCAACATACCCCACCTCAAGATACAGCTATTTTCTGCCACCCGCGGCACCGGCGTCGAAGAAGCGCGCCAACACATCGTGGAACTGCTCGGGAACAATCCCATGACCAGACGCTGACAGTGCTTAACTGTGGGCCTGGGCCCAGTTGTCGCCCATGCCAACATCGACCTTGAGCGGCACCTTGAGCGTAGCGACGCCGCTCATCAGCTCCACCAGCGCATCAGTCACGGTGCTGGTTTCGCCAGCCGGCACCTCCAATACCAGTTCGTCGTGCACCTGCATGATGACGCGGCTAGCGGAACTGTTCCGGGTCAACCAGTCATCCATTGCCAACATCGCCAGTTTGATAAGGTCGGCCGCTGTACCCTGCATGGGCGCGTTGATGGCGGCACGTTCTGCACCCTGGCGGCGGGCGTGGTTGCTGGCGGCGATATCTGGCAGGAACAAACGCCGGCCGAAGACCGTTTCCACGTAACGTCGCTCGCGGACCAGTTCGCGGGTGGCGTCCATGAAGGCACGTACGCCGGGGTAGCGCGAGAAATAAAGATCGATGTATTGCTGGGCCTCGCCGCGGTCGATGCCAAGTTGGCGGGCAAGGCCGAAAGCCGACATGCCGTAGATCAGGCCGAAGTTGATGGCCTTGGCGCTGCGCCGCTGGTCACTGCTTATATCTGCCAGTGGTACGCCGAAAACTTCTGCCGCTGTCGCTCGGTGTACGTCCTCACCCTGTTCGAACGCGGCCAGCAGGCCCTCATCGGCGGACAGGTGCGCCATGATGCGTAATTCGATTTGCGAATAATCTGCCGATATCAGTACTGACCCCAAATCGGGCACGAAGGCTTCGCGGATACGTCGGCCTTCCGCAGTGCGCACCGGGATATTCTGCAAGTTCGGGTCGCTGGAGGAGAGTCGCCCGGTCACCACCGCAGCCTGGTGGTAGGAGGTGTGTACCCGGCCGGTGTCGGGGTTAACCAAACCTGGCAGCTTTTCGGTGTAGGTAGAGCGCAACTTGCTCAAGGTGCGGTGCTCCAGTATCAGTCGCGGCAGTTCATGCTGCTCGGCAAGTTCGGCCAGTACACCCTCAGCAGTTGACGGCTGCCCCTTGGGGGTCTTCGCCAGCACCGGCAGGCCAAGGCGGTCGAACAACACTTCCTGTATCTGCTTGGGCGAAGCGATGTTGAAGGCGCCATCCGCCTCCCGGTGAGCGTGCGCCTCCAGGGTCTGTATGCGCTCGCCAAGCTCCGCACTCTGACTGGCAAGCATGCCGCAATCCACCTTGACACCGGTGCGCTCAATTCGTGACAACACCGGCACCAGTGGCATCTCGATGCTCTCGAACAGGTCGCATTGCGACCGTTCAGCCTGCAGCCGTGGATACAAGGCCTGGTGCAAACGCAGGGTGATGTCAGCATCCTCAGCGGCGTAAGGCCCGGCCTTGTCCAACGCCACCTCGTTGAAGGCCAGTTGGCCCTTACCCTTGCCGGCAATATCCTGATAGTGGATAGTCTTGTGTCCCAGGTACTTGAGCGCCAGCGAATCCATGTCGTGCCGCGAACCGGTGCTGTCCAGCACGTAGGACTCCAGCATCGTGTCAAAGCGAATTCCCTTGAGTTCGATACCGTGGTTCAGGAGTACCGTGCGGTCATACTTGAGATTTTGTCCGACCTTGGGCCGATCGGGATCTTCCAGCAGCTCCCGCAACTGCTCCAGCACCGCCGCCCGCGGTAGTTGCGTTGGTGCGCCGAGGTAGTCGTGCGCCAACGGTACGTAAGCGGCCGCCCCGAGGCAGTCGCTGAAGGAAACGCCGACGATACGCGCCTGCATTGCATTGAGCGAAGTGGTCTCGGTGTCAAATGCAAAGAGCGGCGCCTGCTCGAGCCGCTTGATCCATGCAGCCAGCGATCTCTGATCGAGGATAACCTGGTATGCCGTCGTTGGCTCGTTGTCCGCCGCGTCGGCGCCGCCAAGTTCGGCCAGCCAGGTCTTGAACTCGAGGTGGGCGTAGAGTTCCCGCAGCGCTTGTTCGTTGGCGGCGACGGGCCGCAGGCTGCCGGGATCCTGGTCGAGCGGCACATCACACTTGATGGTAGCGAGCTGCCGGGACAGCGCCAATTGCTCCAACGATGCGCGCAGGTTTTCACCTGCTTTGCCACTCACCTCGTCGGCATGGGCGACCAGTTGGTCCAATGAATCGTACTCCTGCAACCAGCGGGCAGCAGTCTTGGGTCCTACTTTGGGCACACCGGGAATGTTGTCCGAGGCATCACCGACCAGCGCCAGATAATCCACGATGCGCTCCGGCGGCACCCCGAACTTATCCTCGACTCCAGCGGCATCGTAGGTGACGTTCTTCATACTGTCGCTCATCAGCACATGTGGCCCAACCAGCTGTGCCAGATCTTTGTCGCCGGTGACGATGACCGTATCCATGCCGCTTTGTGCCGCTGTCAAAGCCAGGGTCCCCATGACATCGTCAGCCTCGACGTCAGCTACGCACAATAACGGCAGACCCAGCGCCTTGATCACTGCATGCACTGTCTCGACCTGGGCGCGGAGGTCTTCGGGCATGGGTGGACGATTGGCCTTGTACTCGGGGTAGAGCCGGTCACGGAAGGTGCCCCCCGGCGCGTCGAAGACCACGGCAAAACAGGCTACATCGTACTCTTTGCGCAATCGCCGCAGCATGTTGACGATGCCGTAGACCGCACCGGTCGCCTCGCCGCGGGAGTTGGTCAAGGCAGGCATAGCGTGAAACGCCCGGTACAGATAAGAAGAGCCGTCGACGAGGACCAGTTTATCGGGCATTACATGAAGAGCCGGTCCGGATACGGGCCGTACGGGGCGCGCCGGTTTAGTTAAGAACTGTGACCGGAGTATACGCCGACCCTGGGCCAGGCCCTCGCCACGATCCCTTGCGCCGGCCTCTGCGGTAGTGGAAGATTGGGTGTTGTGATATTCCGGCCAACCACGCATCCAGCATCGCAAACGTTGATCATACGTAACGCCATAAGTGAACGAGTAATGAGCCGGCTCACCGGGCCTGTTCCAACCCGCGCAGCCAGCGCCCAGCAATGGTGTTAGACGGAGCTGGACTGCGCCGGGCCTGCGCCTGTGCGACCATTGCCCTGCTGCTTGGAGCCTGCGCCCACGAGCCGTTTCCGGAAAAACCGGCGCAGATCCGTTTTTACCGGCTCGACAACCAGAATCAGCCTGTTGAACTGTCACTGATCCCCAACCGGGCGGCACCGGGCTGTCACAATCTGCCACTGGTGCTCGACCTGCACCGTGTAGCTCAGGTCGGTTTTTCTGTCTGTTCAGTGTATGCCGCGAGTGACTGCTCCGAGAACAGCATTCTGATGCTGCGCTGGGCCGGCAAGACCCGAACAGATTCCAATAAAAGAAAGCCCACTACTCGGGTGACGCCGGGTGCATTGTGGCTGTTCGGCAATGCCCGTGAAGCTGCGGTACGTTCGTGGCGCTGCCACACCACCGACTAGCTGCGGGCATAACCGACCAGCGTAGTGGTGACGTCTTAGGAGGACTGCCGGCGAACGATGGCCATCCCCTTGAGTACGTTCAAGGCTTCACCAACTTCAAAGTCACGATCCTGTAGTCGCACGGTCTCGACATCTGCCTCGTCAATCGCATTGCCCCCGTTCTCGTTCTCGAGGTGGCCGGCAAGGCTCGACTCGCGCATCTCTGCCCGGTCATCGACGTTCGGGGCTTTCGGTTCGAGTTGGCGGCTAATGATGTCGGGTGTGATGCCGGTAGCCTGTATCGAGCGCTTGCTGGGCGTGTAGTAACGGGCCGTGGTCAGTTTCAGTGCCGCGCCATTGTTCATCGGCAATATAGTCTGGACTGAGCCTTTGCCGAAGGTCTGTTGGCCGAGGATCAATGCACGGCCGTGGTCCTGCAAGGCACCAGCCACAATTTCTGAGGCCGAAGCCGAACCGCCGTTTACCAGCACCACCAGCGGTGCGCCGTCCAGCGCGTCGTGCGGGGTGGCATCAAAGGTCAGCCCGGCATCTGCTGCACGGCCTTGGGTAAAGACGATGACACCTTCGCGCAGAAACAAATCACTGACCTCGACCGCGGCATCGAGTACACCGCCGGGGTTGTTGCGCAGGTCCAGTATCAGTCCCGCGAGACTGCCCCCGGCAGTCTCGGCCAAGTGCTCGAGTTTACGCCGCAGTGAAACCGCGGTTCCCGACTGGAACTGGCTGATGCGGGCATAGCCGAACCCCTCCTCCAATACCTCTGTACGGACACTCTGGAGTTGGATGATGGCTCGCTTAAGTGTCACTTCGAAGGGCTGAGTCGCGCCCTCGCGCATGATCGTCAGCACGATCTGGGTACCGGGGCGGCCACGCATTCGATCCACCGCCTCGTCCAGCGACAAACCTTTTACCACAACGTCATCTAGCTGGATGATGAGGTCGCCGCTTCGCAGTCCCGCTTTGTGCGCTGGCGTTCCATCGAGTGGAGTAACCACGCGGATCACGCCATCGTCCAGAGTCACCTCCAGGCCAAGCCCACCGAACTCGCCACGGGTGTCGATGTTGATCTCGCGCAGCGATTCCGGGTCAAGGTAGCCTGAGTGGGGATCAAGGCCATTCAGCATACCCCGTACGGCATCCTGTAGCAGCGTGGCATCGTCGATCTCCTCAACATAGTCGGTTTTGATCTTGCTGAAGATCTCGGCGAAAAGCCGCAACTCCTCAATGGGTAGCTCGGCACTGCCAGAGCCTTCGGCAGCGCTCGTCGTATGGATACCGCCGGCCAAGGCCAAAAGGCAAAGGAAAACGAGCAAGTAGCGGATTGAGTGGATCATGTCGATGTTCTTGGAGGTCCTGCGCAAGTAAGGTGCGCACAAAAGACGGTGCTGCCCGCAGTATAACGCTCGCCACTGTAGGCTTTCGTCGCCCCCGCGGCAGTCCAGCGTTGGCGCGTCGACAAAACGCTCCCAGTAGGAGCCAGCCGGATCATTTCCGGGACTGGACAATCGGAACATTATTGTATAACGTTTGTTTAATATTAGATTGTTGGGGGAACCTAGTACTCATGGCATTGGCTACGCCCGAAACCGAATATGCCGCCAACGGGGAAACCCCGAGCCAGTTCTTCCTAGCCGACGAGGCCGACCTCTACATCGCCTCGCGGGCGCTCAAGGCCATGGGTCACCCCCTGCGGCTTAAGATACTCTGCATCCTGGCCGGAAGCAGCGAAACCAGCGTGCAGGATCTGGTGGATCTGGTTGGCACCTCGCAGAGCAATATCTCCCAACACCTGGCGATCCTGCGCGACAAGGGCATCCTCGCCTCGCGTAAGGACGCCAACAAAGTCTTCTACCGGATTGGCGACCAGAAGATTCTGCGGTTGATGGCCACTATGCGCGACGCTTTTTGTAGTTCCCACAACTGACTGACTTGCCGGTGTATCCGACCCGTGGGGCCAACCGCAGCACCGCCCTGCTGTACACTACGCCCCCCTGCTGAACCGTTGTAGATTCCATGGATATCGAGTTTATTACCAACAACTGGTACCTTTTTGCTGCGTTAATCGTCATCTCTTTGTTGATCGGCATCGATACCATGCGCCGCGGCGCTGGCCACAGTACCCAGATCAGCGCGGTACAATTACCCCAGTTCATCAACCACGAAAACGCCGTGGTCGTCGATGTTTGTGATAGCGAGGAGTTTCGCAAAGGCCACATTCCCTCGGCCATCAATATCCCTGCCGGTGAAGTCAAGGACAGCCTCGGTCGCCTGCAGAAATACCGTGCCAAGGACCGTCCCATCGTGCTGTCCTGCCGCAATGGACAGCGGGCTAGTCGCAGCGCGGGAATTCTGCGCAAGAACGAATTCAAACGCGTGTACACGTTAAGCGGTGGTCTCGCGGCCTGGGAGAAAGAGAATCTGCCGATCGAGCGCTGAACTTGAGCCGTCCGCGTTGAAGCATTTCTGTTAATGACCGACCAGCAAACTCCTCCGCCAGCGGTGTTTAACCTGCACCAAGTGTACGTGAAGGACATCTCCTTCGAATCGCCCAGCAGTCCGGGAGTATTCACCTGGTCCGAGTACAAACCTGAAACCGAGGTAAATCTCGAGATACAGCACCGGCAACTAGACGCTGACAAGAACCTCTATGAGGTGGTGCTTAAATCTACGGTCACTGCACGGCACCAACAAAAGACGGTGTTCCTGGCGGAGGCACAACAAGGCGGCGTTTTCACAGTCAAGGGCGGCACTGATGAGTTGCAGGAACTGATGTTGGAAGCCGCCTGCCCCAATGTACTCTTTCCGTTTTTGCGCGAGACGATCGCACAACTGGTCTTAAAGGGCGGCTTTCCCCAATTGCTGCTGAGTCCAGTTAATTTCGATGCCATGTACATGCAGAAAAAAACTGCGCCATCCCGAGCAGCTGCCGGCAACGGTGACCCGGCCCCAAGCCAGGGTGACTGACGCAGCGACTAACCCGCATTCTTTCAGTTCATCACTGGCTCGTGAATTCCCCGTCCCAAGCGCCTGTCGCAGTCCTCGGTGCCGGCTCCTGGGGCACTGCCCTCGCTCTTTTAAGCGCCCGCTGTGGGCGACGGGTGCTACTGTGGAGCCCCGAGCAGGACCAGGTCAGCGAAATGGTCGCAACCGCCAGCAACGAACGCTACCTGCCGGGTATCCCGTTCGGCCCCAATATCACTGCGACCGCCGATCTCGCAGCTGTTACCGAAGCGACCCGCGACCTGGTGGTAGCGGTTCCCAGTCACGCCTTTCGGCCGGTGCTCGGCGCGCTGGCCGGCTGCCGGTCCGGAGACAGTGGAGACCTGCGAATCTGCTGGGGCGCCAAGGGTTTCGAACCCGCCAGTGGACTGTTGCTCAGTGAAGTTTTCGCCGAGGTACTCGGCGAGTCAGCAACCCCGGTAGTGGTGTCGGGACCGAGTTTTGCCGGTGAGGTGGCCCAAGGTCTACCCACAGCGCTGACCGTGGCCGCAGCTACCGAGTCGCAAGCTGAGACGGTCGCCGGCTGGTTCCGCGATGAGCGCACCCGCGTCTACACCAGCACTGACATGCGGGGTGTACAACTGGGCGGCGCTATCAAGAATGTCATGGCCATCGCTGCTGGTATCAGTGACGGACTCGGCTTTGGGGCCAACGCTCGGGCCGCGCTAATCACCCGCGGCCTGGCCGAAATGATTCGCTTGGGCAAAGCGCTCGGCGGCCAGGCGGACACTTTCATGGGGCTAACCGGCATAGGTGACCTTATTCTCACCTGTACTGACGACCAGTCACGCAACCGCCGCGTGGGGCTGGGCGTGGCTCGCGGCCACAACCTAGGCCAGGTGTTAGACCAGATCGGCCAGGAAGCCGAGGGCGTCAACACGACGCGTGTGCTGCACCGTAAAAGTCAGGAAATGGCGGTGGAGATGCCAATTGCCGAACAGGTTTATCAGGTGCTGTTCGAGGGGCTCGACCCCAGCCGCGCCGTCAACACTTTGTTGTCACGCGACCCCCGACCAGAAAGTTATTAAACGGCATCAGTGGGAGTGCCAAGTTGCCCGAGACAGCCGGGTGTGTCTACATCCACCAGTACCGCAGAATCTGCCATTGCCACCGCCAGTACCTGGTCCGCGTAACGAGCCAGTAGGGCGCGGGCGCCGGCGTCGCCGGTCAGCGCTTTAATCTCCCCAAACAAGCGGGTAGGCCACAACACCGGATTGCCGCGCCTGCCCCCGTACGTCGGCACACAAATCGGCTCTTCCCCGTGCTGCTGGAACGCCGCCACCAGGGCATCGATATGCACCGCCCCCACCCTGGGCATGTCACCGAGGCAAACCAGGGTAGCGGCGCAGTCTGCCGGCAGTGCGCTCAACCCGATCCGCAGGGAGCTGCTGAGGCCCTTGTCGGGACACGGGTTGTCGGCGAGCACCAGTTTCAGCCCAGCCAGGGCAGCGCGCACCGCAACGCCCTCAAAGCCGGTCACCACGATGACGGGATCAGCGCGTGAAGCCAGCACCGCAAGTGCCACTTGCTGAATCATGGGTGTGTCGCCAATGGGCAGCAGCAACTTGTTGCGCTGACCCATGCGCCGGCTGTGGCCGGCCGCCAGGATCACGGCTGTGACGGGGCCGCAGCCGCCACCCGCTGCCGGGCTGGGCCGAGTCACAGCCCGTCGGCCGATCCGCTGCGCACACTGACGATCTCGGCCAGTATAGCGATCGCAATATCCGCCGGTTTGCGGCCACCCAAATCCAGGCCAATCGGCGCATGAATACGCGCCAACTCGGCCGACGCAATGCCAGCCTCGGCGAGCCGGGCCAGCCGGCGGGCGTGGGTTTTGCGACTACCCAGGGCGCCCACATAAGGGGCCGGCGAGCCAAGGGCCGCGATCAATGCCGGGTCGTCTATCTTGGGATCATGGCTGAGCAGCACTACAGCTGTGGCTGCATCCGGCGGCCGGCGCTCAAAATACCGGTCCGGCCAGTCGGTTACGATCTCGGCGTCGGGAAAACGCGCGCTGTTGGCGAACGCCGTGCGCGGATCAACCAGCGTCACATCGAGGCCCGCCAACTGCGCCATCGGCACCAGAGCCTGAGATATATGCACAGCACCGACGACCACCAACCGGAAGGGCGGTTGAAAAACCCTGCAGCACCACTGTCCGCCGGGTGCAGACAGGAGACCGCTAGTGCCTGTTGTCAGCCGCTCCTGCACCTGTACCAGATCGGGGCTGCCCGCTGGGAGACTTGCGCCGAGCGTGCTGGCGGTGATCGTAGCCTGTTGCCCATTCTGGCAGTGGATCAGCAAAGCGGCCGTTTGACGCTGACGCTGGCACTGGTGCAACGTTTGCAAGGCGGTCACATCGGTAAATGTGTTGACCAGAATAACAACGGTGCCGCCGCAAGTCAGGCCTACTTCCCAGGCGCGCTCATCCGCCACCTGGTATTCCAGAATACTGGCGCCGCCATCACCCATGATCCGCCGACACTGCTCAATTACGTCCCCTTCGACGCAGCCGCCCGAGACCGATCCGGCGAATTCATCCAGGTCGTTAACCGCCAACTGGCTACCCACCGGCCTCGGCGAACTACCCCAGGTGGACACCACCGTCGCCAATGCTGCCTGCCGGCCGGCGGCAAGCCACTCCAACACCTGCCCGATTACCGCTTCCGCGTCTACCCTGGGTGAGCGCATCGTGTCACGTAATTGCCCCACAGGTAAGCCATATTACCTGAGCAGGCAGGTTGTAACTGCCAGCAAGTCAGCTAATTTCATCGCAACTGGTCCGACCACGACCTTGATCTTGGCCTTGAGCTCGGTATCCGAGATCTTGTCAATGTTCCCGCATCCGGAAATGGCTTGGTGCAGGGTATTACGATCACTAAGTGCTGCCCAGTTAGATTCTCGGCTTGCTTGAATGCGGTGTTCGCCGGTCATTTGCATGGCATAAAGTCTCTTAATCGAAAAACCCAAACTGTGCACTCCCGCGATAAAGAAAACACTTTTTCCAGCGTCAGTTGTTCGCCACAAACTCTATGGCGTCGACGATCTTCGTATAGCCGGTACAGCGGCAGAGATTTCCTTTCAGCGCGTCGATGATTTCGTTTCTGTCGGGCTTAGGATTCTTTTCGAGCAGCGCCACTGCAATCATGAGAAAGCCGGGGGTGCAGAACCCACATTGGACCGCCCCATAACGCAGAAAAGCCTCCTGCAGCAGGCTCAATGCGCCATCGCGCTCCAGTCCTTCAATAGTTCTGATCGCCTCGCCATCCGCCTGGCACGCCAGTAGCAGGCACGAACTGACCGGCTGGCCGTTGAGAAGGATTGTACAGGCGCCGCAGATTCCCATAGTGCAGTCTTTGTGGGTACCCGTCATCCCGAGCCGGTTACGGAGAACGTTCACTAGAGTTTCTGTCGGTTCCACCGCTAATCGGTGTTCGGCCCCATTGACCCGTAGACTGATATCGACGCTCATCTTCTATCTGATCCCGCTACTGCTCGGTTATAGGCGCGCTCCGTGGCACGGCGCAGGATAACCGCAGCCACATGGCTCTTGTAGTCCGCTGAATACAGGTGATCTCCGATGGGCGAGAGTTCTTCATGCACCATCTTGCGCATCCAGGCAAAAATCTCGGGACACGGCGTCGCGTTCAGTAGTCCGTCAGCAATCGCCTTTGACCAGACTGGCGTCACGCCAACGCCGCCAAGGCCCAGGCCAGCATTGATGATCCGCCCGTCATCCGGATCGCAGGCCAGTTGCACGGCGGCGCTGACAGTCGTTGCGTAATCCATCGCGCGTCGCGCAGAAAACTTGTGGTAAGCCATACCACCGCCATCGGGTATTCTGGGAATCCGAATTTCCTGAAGGATCTCGTCACTCTGGAGTGCTGTGGTGTAAACATCCTGAAAAAATGTCCGGATGGGAATATCTCTCAAACCCTGTGGGCCAGCGGCCCGAACTACAGCATCGAGGGCCAGCAGGGCAACTGGCGGATCCCCTTGTGGATCGCCGAGGCAAATACTGCCGCCGATGGTGCCTCGGTTTCGAATTCGCTCACAGGCGATTTCAGAACTCATCTCAATTAGCAAAGGACAGGTCGCGGCAACGGCCGCCGAGGTCAGAACCTCCTGATGAGTCGCTAGAGCACCGATGCTAAGCACACCCTCTGCCGTAACCTCGATTCGTTTCAGGGCATCAATGCGGGAAATGTCAAGCAAATGAACCGGCTTGACCAGTCGTTCGTTCATCAGGATTCCCAAGGCCACCCCGCCGGCGATAACGTGGCCGTCTTCACCCGCGCTGGCCAGGCATTGGACCGCATCATCGACGGTGTCGAGCCGTGTGTACAAACATGCTGTCATATCTATCTTGGCTCCCGTGGCTGACCTTTGACAGTGGCGCTTTTTGCGGCGTCCGCCGAATAATGGCCCATAAGCTCAAGGATTTTTTCCGATTCCATAGGAATGCCTCTTGGCCAGACTCCGACCGCATTCGAAATCGCACCAGCGATAGCACCTGGTGTGGGAATAATGCTGGCCTCAGCCAAACCCTTAGCGCCGAACGGGCCAGTCCGATCGTAGGTCTCAACGAACCAGACGCTGAGCTCACCTGGAATGTCCATGGCTCCAGGCAGCAGGTAATCTCGGTAATGTGGGTTTACGATAAAGCCTTCTTGCCGCACGATTTTTTCCCACAAGGCCATACCCAGCCCCTGAACGATTCCGCCCTCAACCTGGCCTTCCGCACCAATCGGGTTGACGATAACGCCGCCATCATGTGCCGCCCAGTAACGCACGACATCCACCGAACCAAGTTCTTCATCCACCTCGATTTCAACGAGATGAGTCCCATAGGTGTAGGTCGGATAGGCGTTACCCTGGTAGGTTGAGATATCGATCTCGATGTCGGGATCGAATTTTCCGTAACCAACGATGGCGTCAACATCGTCGGCAATCAACCGACAGGCCTGCTCGAACGCCAGCGGCTCGTTTTGCACAATGACTCGATCGTTATCGATGCGCACCTGAGCCGGCAGGCAGCCCGTCTTTTCAGCAACAGCAGTACAAAACTGGCGTTTGAAATCTTCGCTGGCAAGACAAACGGCGTTACCGGAAAAGTAGGTTGTACGCGAGGCCGAGGTTGGCCCAGAGTCGTCGGTTTTGGTTGAATCGCCACTCACTACCCGCAGACGCCCCAGATCGATGTCCAGAGCCTCTGCAGCGATCTGGGTTAGAGCCATATCCGAGCCGGTACCGATATCCGGTGTTCCACAAAATGCGGTAACGAACCCGTCGGCAGACACCGCTAAGCGCGCGGTCGACGGATTCCTTATGCCGCTGTAACCGATACCGTAGCCCAGGCAGGCCACACCCAGGCCGCGTTTACGCCCGGGATTCATCTGACCTTGGCCGTGAACGCCCGCGAGCTCACGCTTTCTTCGTTCGTAGATCGGTTCGATTTCGGCAAGGGTCTTGAGCAAGCCCACATCCTGTAACACCTGTCCCGTACTTATCACATCACCATCCACGAAACCGTTGCGCTTTCTAATTTCGATTGGACTGATACCAATCTTTGCGGCCAATTCTGTCAGATGCGATTCCAGTGCGAATGCCATCTTCACAACACCAAAGCTGCGCATTGATCCAGAGGGCACGTGGTTGGTGAAAGCGGTCATGAAATGCACCCGCAAGTTCGGAAATCGGTAGGGCATGCCGGCATGCACGACACAGCGTCCAGCGACAACTCGGCTGTAGGACCGGTAGGCTCCACCATCACAGAGAATGTCCAGTTCCAGGGCCGTTAGATGGCCCTCTTTTGTTGCTGCCAGTTTCTGACGAAATTTCAGGCGGTGGCGCTTGGTGGTGGCGATAAACACTTCCTCGCGAGTCAGCGTCATGCTGACCGGTCGGCTGGTTTTCAGCGCCAGCAGACAAGACGCGCACTCGATAGTGTCGTCGATCTTACCCCCGAAGGCGCCGCCGACGACCGTCTGAATGACGCGAATCTTCTCCATGGGTAAGCCCGTGACCCGGGCCAATTGCTCATGGTGGAAGTGCGGGTACTGAGTCGAGACCAGTAAGTTGAGCGTACCGCCCGAATCGACGAAAGCCAGTCCTGCTTGCGCCTCGAGAAAACAATGATCGATGGGCTCGGTGGTGAAGGTGTTTTCGAGCACGATGTCGGCAGCGGCGAATGCAGCGTCCACGTCGCCGACATCGTGGCGGTGTTCGGTGATGATATTTCCCTCTGCCTCAGCGTCGATCTGGTAGGCGCCAACTATGATCGCTTCCTCGGGCGTAAAAATTACCGGCAGCGACTCATATTCAACTTCAACCAGATCGCAGGCTTGCTGCGCCTGCTCCACTGACTCCGCCACTATCGCCACTATCGGCTCACCCACGTAACGCACCCGATCTTTTGCCAGAATCGGCGTGTCGTTATCGTGGGTGCCAACCAGCAGCCGATCCTGCGGGATTTCATCGGCAGTCAGGATCGCATGAACACCGGGAGCCTGTGTGGCTGCCGAGACATCGATATTCAAAATGCGCGCGTGCGGTTCCTGGCTGCGAACGAAGCGGCCATAGAGCATTCCGTCCATTGAGATATTTGCCGCATAACGGGCCGTGCCACGGACTTTATAAAGCACATCGTTCCGAGGCAGCGGCAAACCAATGTTGCGGGGGCTACTGTTAGCAGTCCAATTTGGACCAAGGGCTTGCCCCTGAACGTCAGCCACGATTTGCTGAAATTCACGCTGCCACAACGCTTGTTGCTTAGCGGACTCCAATGCGAACTTCTGGCCATCAGGCTGTTTTTTATCACTGGCCATGCGCATTACCCTTGGCAGAAATTGTGCCCATTGATTACCACCAGAAAGAATTCAATCATCTCGGTAACTTTTCCATCATGAACATTTTCCATTAGCAAACAACAATTCTAGTCACATGACTCACTCAGCCCCAACAAGCATCTCTCGAAGTCGGAATTTTTTAACCTTACCTGATGGCGTTATGGGCAACTCGGTGACGACTTCGACCCGCTGCGGCCATTTTGTTTTAGTTACCCCGGCCTGGGCCATCCAGCGTTGCACTTCATCGAGTTCCAGGCTCTCGCCCCGGGTCAGAACAACGAACGCGCAGACCCGCTCTCCCAACCTCCGGTCAGGCATTCCGACTACTGCCACGTTGGCAATCCTGGGGTGGGAAAACAGCACGTTCTCAATTTCCACCGGTGAGATATTTACGCCGCCGCGAATGATCAAGTCCTTGATGCGACCGGTGATCTTGATGTAGCCGTCTTGGTCTATTCGGGCTTGATCGCCGGTGTGGAAGAAACCATCAGCGAGGAAACTCTCGGCCGTAACCTCGGGCAAGTGGTAGTAGCCAGCCGCTACCATGGGCCCGCGCACCAGCAACTCACCATCACGACCAGGTGGCAGCTTTTGACCATCCGGGTCCACTACTTTGAGTTCCATGCCAGCGCAAGCAAGGCCGTCTGTGGTATGAAGTTTTTCTGCTGGCGCATCAAACGGACAGGTGGTTACCCCGCCGCACTCGGTCATACCCCAAAGTGGCGAAACAAAGGTATGCGGCAAAGTTTCGCGGGCATCTTGCATGAGCTGCTCGGGAATGGACGCGCCACCGCATAGAAACAGCCGCAGTGACGGTAAATTGCCGTAGTCGGCGACTGCCGGGTGATTGACCAGGTCCATTAGGAACGGCGTGGCGCCGGCCATGAAGGTGCAGCGCTCCTCAGCGATCAATGCGATGGCTCGTGCCGGATCCCAGCGGTCAAGGAGCACGATGCTGGCGCCAAGGGTAAGGGTCATGCGCAAGCCATGGCCAAACCCAACAGCATGACCAATTGGTGAACAGGCGAATATGCGTTCGCCCCTGTTGAGGCCATAGCGCTCTGCTAAACCCAGGTTCCAGGCTCTCAGGTTTTCAGAACTCAGCATCGCGCCCTTTTGAGCACCGGTGGTTCCAGAGGTGAAACTGAGCACTGTGAGGGCGTTCGGCTTTGGCTTGAAAGCGGCGAGTTCCCCGCGATTCCTGGGTATTTCGCCGTGTTGGCTTATGAGTTCCTGGTAAGAAATCATCTCCGCCGGCACCGGCGCGCCTCTTCCAACCACGAAAACGTGGTGCAGATTCTGGTGCGCACTACGCAGCGTTCCGGCCAGCGCGAGGTAGTTGTAGCCCTGAAAGGACTCCGGTACCACTAGGCCCTTAGCTTTGGTCACCTGCAGGATATTGCCAACTTCCTTTTCCCGGTAACCCGGGGGGACGTTCACTGATATTGCTCCGACCGCTGTCAGAGCAATATGAAACACCATGAAGGCAAGCCAGTTAGGCAACTGGAGAAGGACGATATCGTCGGCACCGAGGCCAAGCTCGCGAAAACCGAACACCAGGCGCTCTACTTGACTGGCGACATCACTGTAGCTGAAACGACCCGAGGTCGGGTCGACAGCCAACTCTCTGCCTGGGTCTCGATGCGCGACCTCGAATAACTGATCCGAAATCAATCGGCCTTGTGGGCGCCAGTCAGGGCACACTCGCAGCCTCGAGTCTGTGCAATTCCGGCAACACCTCCTTTGCAAAGCGCTCGATGTACGCCAGCCGTTCCTCGGCAGGCATGATAAGCCCAATCAGGAGTTTTGATGCTCCCGCTTCAACGAAGCGGGACAGACTTTCAACAACCCGGCTTGGCGGCCCATAGGCACAGTACTTATCCACGATCTTCTCAAACGGCTGCTTATAACGATAGCTCAAGGTTTCAATAGCACGGTCACGCGCCTCTTTCACATCGTCGTACATGCTGCAATAAATGAAGCACGCAAAAACATAATTTTCAGGCAGTGTGCGGCCTGTATCGGCGGCTATTGCCTTAACCTGAGAAAAAGATTCCCGGCACTGCGCCGGTGTGAAAAAATAAGGGTGCCAGCCGTCGCCGAGAACAGCGGCGCGGCGCATGGCGCCATTAGAGCGACCAGACACCCAGATTGGTGGGCCGCCGGGCTGAACCGGCAACGGCAACAGGTCAACGTCCTCCAGTTGAAATATTTTCCCATGGTAATCGAACCGTCCACCGGACCAATATTTCTTAATGATTTCAATAGCCTCGGTCGACCGTATACCGCGTTCCTGTTTTGGCACACCACAGGCATGAAACTCACGGGGGTAGTCTCCACCAGCGCCTACCGTGAGGATGATGCGGCCCTTCGACAACACGTCCAGGGAGGAGAAATACTTGGCGACCATGGTTGGATGGCGTAGCGGCAGAATCAACGTGGCCGGTGCCAGTTTGATCTTGCTAGTCACCGCAGCCGCGTATCCGAGCACCGATACCGCCTCCAGGATCGGCCGATGAAAGACTATGTGCTCACCTGTAGTCAGAATGTCGAACCCGGCGTCCTCGACAAATGTCAGATGTTCAGGCTCCCATGCATCGCCGTCACAGTGCAAGCCGACTTCTACCGTGCTCATCGCGGCTGCTCTTCACGCCCGGTTGTTGTACAAAACTGATTGATCGCCGCTTTTCAAGCGACCCGGTAGCGTTCGATTTTCTCGGGATCTAGTTCCACCCCGAGTCCGGGCTTATCAGGAATCGCAAGGCAACCATTTTCATATGGAAACGGCTCGGTGATGATGTCATCGGTATAGAAAACACCGCCAACCTTGCACGTTTCTTTGCCCTTAATCGTGGTAACTGGAATAACCGATGGCAGCACCTCAGCGCGCAGCGCCGCAATGAGGTGAAGGTTTCCAGCATTACCGACGCCTGTTTCAAGAGCACCGTTCAAATTCACTGGCATTCCGGCTGCCGCTGCGATGACCCCGATCTCCATAGCCTGTTGCAAGCCGCCCGATTTACTGTAGTAGATGGAGATTGCATCGGCACTTTCCTGGCGCACCACCTCCATGGCATCGTAAGGAGACCAAACACCCTCGTCAGTCCATACCGGCACGTTCACTGCGGCGGTAACCCTGGCCATCGGCCGCCGGCCTTCGACTGGTTGTTCGACCGCACAGATGCCGAGTTCCTCCATAGCCCTGATGGCGTTGATGGCCATTTTCGGGTTGCTGTAGCCCTGGTTGATGTCCGGGAAGATATCAACCTCGTCGGCAACGGCTGCGCGTATGGCTTCGATGATGGCGCAGTCCTCGTCCGGGATTCCCTCGACCTTAATCTGCATGGTCATGATCCCGTCGGCCGCCGTGCCAGCCGCTTCGGTCGCCGCGAACTCGGGTGAGGCAATGCCGACACTATGGCAAATGGCAGCCTGCTTGCGCATGGCACCGCCAAGTAACTGATAGACCGGCACACCCATTGATTTACCCGCGATATCGTGCAGAGCAAGGTCGACCGCAGATTTAGCTGATTTATGACCTTTTAGCGGAATGTCAAGCTGGCGCAATAACTTCGAGATATTGAGCGGGTCGGCACCGATCAGGATGGAAGCAAAATACTTGTCGATCACGTGTGCTGCGGTAACGGTGTCTTCACCGTAATAGCGGCCATGCTCACCACCCCAGTCGGGCAGCACCGGCGCCTCACCGAGTCCGACGATCCCGGAATCAGTCTCAATACGAAGGATCACGTAATTGCCAATGGGTATTTGCAGGCCGTGCCAGCCATAGCCTTCCCACCGATTGGGCAGATCCACCACGATGGTTTCAAGTCGTGTGATTTTCATCTGTCGTATTCCTTAATTTGGGCCTGATCCAACCGATAATCCCGTTGCAATCCTTCCGGCGTGACCTTCTGTTCGCGAAGATCCTGTTTAATCAACTCCGGGGCTCGTTCGCCCGGGTCACCGAAACCGCCGCCGCCCTGCGTATGCATAGTGAGCCGGTCACCTGGCTTGAGAGCCCGGTTCACCGTTTTCGATTGCAGTTTGGTAGTTTGCCCATTGGTTTTCAATGAAAGCTTACCGCAAGCGCCAGGGCCACCGCCGAAAAGTCCAAAGGGTGCCACTTTGAACTTGTCAAACTGGGTGTTCAAGACACCGCGCTGATCGAGAAATTCAATTTCGCGCATAACCCCGAGGCCGCCCCTGTATTTCCCCGCCCCGCCGCTGTCGGCGAGTAGTTCGTAACGCGTAAAACGCAGCGGATAGGTGGCTTCGACCATCTCAATGGGGGTGTTAGCCAGATTATGGATGCCCTGCGAATAGCAATCTGGGCCGTCCTTGGTCGGCCGCGCACCCCAGCCCCCAACTTCGATGTCGAAAAAAATCCAGCTGCTTCCGGTATCACTGTCCCCGGCAAGAATATGAACGTTGGACATGCCGTAATAGGCAGCGGGAATCCGGTCTGGCAGAGCCTGGGAAAACGCCGCGTAAAGGACGTTGGCGATAGTATGGGTGATCGCGTTGCGCCCTACCACGGGTGCCGGTGATTGCGCGTCGACCACCGATCCTTTCTCGGTGACAATCCGGATCGGCCTGTAACATCCGTAGTTTGCTGGAATAGTTGAATCGGCGACCGACATAATCACGTAATAGGTCGCGGCCTCGGTCGAGGACAAGGTAGCGTTGACCGGGCCACGGCGTTGCCGATCAGAGCCGGTAAAATCCACTTCGATTTCGCCATCGCCAATAGTGACTTTGACAGTAACGCGGATCGGTTCATCCACCACCCCATCGTCGTCCACGAAAAACTCGGCGCTATATGTTCCCGCCGGAATATGCTTCAAACTGGCCCGCATACGCCGCTCAGATGAAGTGATGGCTTCATCGGAGAAATCGCAGAACGTTCTGACGCTGAAGCGTTCGACCAATTCCAGAATCGATTTTTCGCCGATCTCCAGTGCTGCCGTCTGGGCGCGAAGGTCACCGAGGGTCTTTCCTGGCTGACGGATGTTTGCTCCTATCAGGTCAATCAAACGCGGGTCTAGCTGATAGTTCTGGGCGATTTTTATCGGTGGAATGCGCAGCCCTTCCTGGAATATCTCGGTCGCGTCACCGGCGTAACTGCCGGGCCGCATGCCGCCAATATCCAGGTGGTGGGCGAGGGTGCCAACGATCGCCACCAGTTCGCCGTCGGCGAAAACTGGCATAAATGTCTGGATATCCGGCAGATGCTGCCCTCCCCAGTATGGATCGTTCAACAGGACGATGTCGCCGGGTTTCCAGGTTTCCACTGGATAGGCTCGGGTGAGGGTTGTCTCGAGCGACTGTGACATGGAATTGAGATGCATTGGAATTCGCGATGCCTGCGCTACGATCCTTCCTTCGCGGTCAAATACGGCTGTGGAGTAGTCCAACATCTCCCGGACCACAGTGGAATACGATGTTCGCCAAATAATCGCCGACATCTGTTCGGCAACTCCCACCAGAGCATTCTGGAACACGCCAAAACCGATGGTATCGATACCCACCGCTTAGCCCTCCATACCGATAATTAGACTTCCCCAGTCATCCACCGACACTGTTTGGCCAGGGTGTACTACGGTCGTGGTGTCCAATTGTTCGATGATGGCCGGGCCTTGGAACTCCGCCCCTGGATAAAGATTCTGCCGCTGGTAGATCGGACAAGCGGTAAACCCATTTGCTTCCTCGAAATAAACGTCCCGGGTATCCGCCTGCGACACAGGAGTGCGGAGCGCCGGTTGCTTGCGAAAGGTCGGCGCATCGACGCTACCCGTTGCCACCATCCGAAGGCTGACAAACTCCACCGGATCGTCTTCTGCACTGTGTGCAAACAACCGCTGGTGTTCACCATGGAAGCGGGATTTCACTTCGGCGACAGTATCGGCGTCGATCGAGCCGTCGGGAAACGCGACGTTCACTTCGTAAGCTTGCCCCACGTACCGCAAATCAGCTGCCCTCTGGAATGTCCAACGTTGCTCATCAAGCCCGTCATCTTTCAAGGCTTGTTCACCGAGAGCTTGTAGATCAGCGTAAAAAGACGTTAGCATCTTAGTTGAAACCTGATCGAGCCCAACCATATAACTGCGCACGAAATCGTGCCGCAGGTCAGCGACCAACAGACCAAAGGCCGAAAACACTCCAGGTGACTCCGGTACCAGGACCGATGCGAAACCAACCTCCTTGGCAAGTGCTGCGGCGTGCACGGGTCCAGCCCCGCCGAACGCAATCAGCGAAAAATCGCGCGGATCGTATCCGCGCTCGGCGGAACTAACTTTGAGTGCCCGCTCCATATTGGCATTCGCGATTCGCAGAATCCCGGCCGCCGCTGAGATGGGGTCGAGCCCAAGAGGTTCGGCGATCTTTTTCCTGATGGCAGCCAGGGCAGCGTCTGGATCGAGCATCATTTCCCCGCCCAGAAAACGGTCGGGTATCAAGCGTCCCAAAACCAGGTTGGCATCGGTTACGGTCGGCTCGGTGCCACCCTGCTGGTAGGCGACGGGTCCCGGATCCGCCCCGGCGCTCTTCGGACCAACTCGCAAGCCGCCACCTGAATCCAACCACGCAATGCTGCCGCCACCGGCACCGATGGTGTTAACGTCCAACACTGGTAACTTGACTGGATAACCACCGACATCGGCTTCGGTGGTCATTAATGGTTCGCCACGGTAGACGAGCGAGATGTCTGTGCTTGTGCCGCCCATATCGAACCCCAATACATTGGGCCGCTGGGTCAGCTGCCCAATAAATTGGCATGCCAGAACACCTGCTGCCGGGCCGGAGTAAACTAAATGTGCCGGTGCCTGCCGCGCCGCACCGACAGTCATGGAACCGCCATTAGACTGCATGAGGAGCACGCGGGCCTTGGGAATAAGATCGGCCGTGAGTTCCCCCAGGATTTCGAGATAGCGCGAGACCACCGGCATTGCCGCTGCATTCAGCACTACTGTGCTGATGCGCTCGAACTCACGGATTTCTCGGCAAATGTCCGATGATGCCGACACCGAGACTTCGGGAAGCGCCGCGATCAACTCCGCTTTCATAGCCGTTTCGTGTTCAGTATTGGCATACGCGTGCAAAAAGCCAATGGCAATTGCGCTTGCGCCGCTCGCCTTGGCGGCCGCGACCGCTGCGCGGACAGAGTCCGGCTCCAGGGAAACCAGCACATTGCCATCGGGCGCCATCCGCTCCTTTACCTCAAAGCGCAAATCCCGCGGCACGATAGGTGTCGGCTTATCCTGATTAAGATCATACATATCAGGCCGGACATGGCGTCCGATCTCAAGCACGTCGCGGAAGCCGCTGGTGGTAATCAACGCGGTGCGGGCAAGATTTCCTTCAAGTACCGCATTAGTGACGATGGTCGTTCCGTGGTTCAACAAATTTACCGATTCAGCAGGCGCGTTTGCTTGCTTGAGCGCACGTTTGACTGCTGCTGCAAGAGCGTCCGCCGGTTTATTCGGCTGGCTCGGCACCTTGACCACCATGGTTTGGCCGGTCTTGTCATCGAGTAGAACGAGGTCAGTGAAGGTACCGCCAATATCCACGCCCAGCCGTATCGTCCCCATCGCTACTCCCGTTCACCCATGACTGATGCTTTCAATATCCCACTGAGGTGCAACCACCAGCCAAGACTGGTCCTCAGATCACCAATCCACCACTGGCGAGTACGACCTGGCCGGATATGTAATCCGACTCGGGCAGACAGAACAGGTACACCGCACCAGCTGCCTCCGCCACTGTGCCACCCCGGCCCATGGGAATCATGCGATTCATGAACTCGATGAATTCGGGTTGAATCCCCATCCGTATCTCCCGTTCCCCAACCTGGGTCAGTGTCTTTTCACCATCGATCTCCCGGGTCATGCGGGTCATGATGTAACCGAAAGCAACCGCATTGACGTTGACGTGATAGCGCCCCCATTCCTTGGCCAGAGCCCGCGTCATGCCCACGACCGCCGCCTTACCGGCCGAATAACCCAACTGCCCGGCGTTGCCAAAAATACCGGCAATAGAAGAGATGTTAACCACCTTGCGGCAGATGGTCTGTCCCGCCTCTTTTTCTGCTTTGACTGCGGCCCGGATCGGCTCTGCTGCCGCACGCAGAATACGAAACGGTGCAGTGGCATGGACATCCAGCATCGCCTGCCATTGTTCATCCGACATCTTCTGGATGACATTGTCCCACGGATAACCGGCGTTGTTGACGATGATATCGATGCCGCCCCAGTTCTCAAGCGCCGCCTGTACCATGCGCTCAGCAAAGTCCGGTGCGGTAACATCACCGATACAGGCTGTGGCCTCGCTACCCGCAGCACGAATCGCGGCTACCGTCTCTTCTGCCGGCTCGTCATCCAGATCGTTGACCACCACCCGGGCGCCTTCGGCTGCCAGTTTGAGTGCTATTGCCTGGCCGATCCCGCGGCCTGAGCCAGTTACCAGGGCCACCTTGTTCTGCAGTTTGTTCATTGATTTCTCTCTTTTTCCAGTGGTTTCACTTTCTGTATCGTGCCGACTCACGGTGCGCAATACACCACACCGGCCTGCTGCAGGGCCTGGCACTCGCTGTCGCTGCAGCCGGCCTCGCGTAACACAGCAGCAGTGTGCTGACCGTAGCCGGGCGGAAAATCGAGCTCCCGCCTGGCGCCAGGCACATCTACTGCCATCGGCTGCATGCGGATCGACTTGCCCTGTGGGGTACGGGTGCGCGTCAACCGCTCCTGTATCCCCGGCATGGCAGCCACTTGCGGCACGGTCTGGATCGGTGTGTGGGCTATGGTTGCTCCGCGGAAATCCTCGGCCAGCTCAGCCATCGAGTGCTGCTGCGTAATCGCACGGATCTCGGCATGAATCGCAGCCCGGTGTTGGTGACGGCCTTCGTTAGTGGCCCGGCTGGCGCTGGCAATAGTCTGGAATTTCTCGATTGCGCTCAGCCGTTGCCACTGACCATCGCTGCCGATGGCCAGGAAGATGAATCCATCCTTGGTCGGATAGGTGTTGGTCGGGATGAACTTGCGATGCTCGTTACCACAACGCGTGATTTCCGAATAATCGCAGTCAAAATCCAGCAGTGGCAAGGTCGTGATCAGCCAGGAAGCGGCGGCTTGCAGCATCGAGATGTGAATCTCGGCGCCGCGGCCCGATTCCACCTGCTCGGCGAGTGCCAGGCAGACCCCGGCATACACTTCGTCACCGGCCTTGAGGTCGATCAGTGGAATACCGCTCAGCATCGGCTCACCGTCCGACTCACCGGTCAGTTCCATGTAGCCGACCATTGCCTGGATGACCGGGTCGTAACCGGGTACATCCGGAAACTCCGGCCCCATGGCGGAAATACCGGCCCAGATAATCTCCGGCCTGACTGCGCGGAGTGTGGGGTAATCGATGCCCAGTGCCGTGTAACGGCGTGGCAGGGTATTGCAGCAGAACACGTCAGCCCCGAGCTGGTCGATCAGCCGGTGCAGCAGTTCCTGCCCGCGTGGGTCTTTGAGGTCCAGGGCAATGGCCTCCTTACCGGCATTGGGCGCGACGAAGTAGCTGCGGCGATCGTGGCCCACGACCTGGCTGCCGATATAGCGGTTCGGGTCACCGGGCAGGTCGCGGCCCGAGGGCGCGGGTTCGATCCGGATGACCCGCCAGCCCAGCTGGGCAAAACGCAATGTTGCGTAGGGCAGGCTGAGCGCCTGCTCCATCGAGATGACGGTACGGCGCCTCACCGGTCTCGGCTCCGTAACTGGCCGAGGTCGCTCATACTGGCGGGTCGTGGGCTGCTGCGCGCAGCGCCCGGTAGACATTTTCCGGGGTGAATGGCAACTGGTAAATGCGCACCCCGGTTGCGTTCTCGATGGCATTGGCCACTGCTGCGGCCACGCAGATAGCCGGGGCCTCACCCACACCCTTGGCCCCGCGGGGACCTTCACCGTCCATGGTTTCTATGAAACTCAAGTCAAGTTCCGGAACCTCCGGCGCAGTGATCAGCTTGTAGTCCCGAAACCCTGGGTTCAGGCAATGGCCATCGCGGATCGCCAGGTCTTCTGACAGCGCGTAGCCCTGACCCATGACGATACCGCCCTCGATCTGGCCCTCTATGCCCAGACGGTTGATGACCCGACCCACGTCATGGGCCGCCGTGCACTTGAGCAGCCGCACCACGCCAGTATCACTGTCTACCTCCACCTCGACGACCTGACAAGCCCAGGCATAGGCGGCCGACACATCACCCTTGTGCTGGTCATCCTGGTGCACCGACGGAGGTTCGTAGTAGTAGCTGGTGATGACCAGATCAGCTTTGTCTTGAAAATGCATGGAGCGCAACAACTTGTCCAGCGTCATCAGGGTGCTGCCGTCCTGACGCTGAACGATCCCGCCACCGCGCAGGTCCAGTTCCTGCATTGGCTGGCCGGTCGCGGCGGCCGCAGCTTTGAGAATCTTCTCTTTCGCTAGCCGCGCGGCCCCAACCGCCGCGTTGCCGGCAATGAACGTGGTCCTGCTGGCATGTACTCCCACGTCCCAGGGTGTGATGTCGGTATCGTTGTTGACCACCGTGACCGAGGTCAGCGGCAGTCCGAGTTCCTCGCAGACCAGCTGGGACAGCACGGTTTCCGAACCCTGGCCGATTTCCGAGGCGCCGGTGAGTATGGTGACATGGCCGAAGTCGTCCAGTTTGAGAATGGTGCCGCAGCCGTCAGACGGGTAAATCTTAGCGCCACCGCCAACATGTAGCATCGACGCCATGCCTACGCCGCGTTGTACTGGGCCGGTGCTGCGCTGCTCAATGTTCTGCTGCCGCCGGGCCAGGTAGTCGCTGCGGTCGGCCGCCGTGCGCAGACAGTCTTTAAAGCCACAGGACCTGAAGTGCATACCCTGGCCGCTGACCTCACCAGCTTCCTGGGCATTCAGTAAGCGGAATTCCAGCGGGTCCATGCCGATGGCGTCCGCCAGCTTATCCATGTGCGCCTCTACCGCGAAGGTTGCCTGCAGGTTGCCATAGCCGCGAAATGACCCGGCGTAAGGGTTATTGGTATACGCGGCGGTTGAGTGATAAAGACAATGTGGTACCCGGTACAGTGACGAGAAAGTTTGCATCATCACCATCGGCGTGGTCGCGCCCCAGGAGGTATAGCCACCGTTGTCCAGTAGCATATCGACTTTGCGGAAGGTCAGGCGACCATCGTTCCGGCAGCCACTGCGCAGCAGCACCCGGGCTGGCTGCCGCGTGGGAGACGCGAGAAACTCCTCGGCCCGGCTGAATACCAGTTTGACCGGACGCCCAGCTGCCCGAGCCAGGTACACGCAGATCGGTTCGAACGGGTAAATGTCCAGTTTGGACCCGAAGCCGCCGCCGATGGTTGGCTGGATGATGCGGATACGATTGGGATCGAGTTCCAGCACTTCGGCAAATTCGCGCTTGTGCAGGAACGGTACCTGGGTGTTGGAGTACAAAGTCAGGTTGCCCGTGATGTCGTCGAAATCGGCGATCACACCGGACACACCCATGCAGGCGTGGGTAACGTAGTGCAGACCGAAACGGTCCTCGATCACCACGTCCGACTCCGCTTCACCCTTAACCACGTCGCCGTGTTCATAGTCGAACTGCAGCGCGATATTGCCGGGTTTGTCGTCATGGATTAGCGGAGCTTCGGCCTCGCGGGCGGCGGCGACATCCAGCAGCAATGGCAAGTCCTCGTACTCCACCGTGATCAGTGCGAGTGCCGCGTCGGCGAGCTCTTCTGTTTCAGCCGCAACGGCGGCAATCTCGTCACGCTCACAGCGAACCTTGTCGCCCTTAAGCGGCGGGTTGTCCCGGGTGACACCAATGGTCTGGGTCGGCACATCGGCCGCGGTGATGACCGCGTGTACCCCCGGTAACGCGCGGGCCGCAGCGACGTCGATAGCGAGAATGCGGGCATGCAGGCGACCGCTTCGCAGTATTTTCCCGACCAACTGGCCCGGTAGATTGATATCGTGCACGTAGCGGGCCCTGCCATTGACCTTTTCCGGCGCATCCTGCTTGGGGATGCGCTGGCCAATCAAGCTCGCTACGGGCTCGTGTTTTTCAGTCACCGCCAGCCCCCTCTGTCGACCCCATGGCCCGCTCTATAGCATCGACCACCTTGCGATAACCGGTGCAGCGACACAGGTTGCCTTCCAGCCCCCGGGCGATGGCTGCCCGATCAGTGCCGGTTCGGGTGTCAAGCAAGTACTTGCCCTGGACCACCATGCCAGGAGTGCAAAAGCCGCACTGTACGGCACCTGCCTCAACGAATGCCCGGCGCAGCCCTGCGGCTGCTGGATCAGCCGCCAGGCCCTCGATCGAGGTGATCTCGCGGCCATCGCACTCGACTGCCAGCAGGATGCATGCGTTCAATGACAAGCCATCGACCAGTACAGTACAGGCGCCGCATTCGCCTTCGCCACAGCCGTACTTGGTCCCGGTCAGGTTGAGCGGACCGCGCAACATCTCCAGCACGGTCATTGTTACCGGCACGCTCAGTCTGATCGGGCTGCCATTCAGAACAAAGCCAATTTCATGAAACAACGGCATTGCGTAATACTCTCGTCAACAGGTTGCAGACCAACTCGCTCCGGTACCAACCGCTGGCCCGGACATCATCAATTGGGTTGATCTCTTCCAGCGCCGCGGCGACTGCTGCGGTTATGGCTTCATTGTCCAGTCTGCGGCCCTCCAGTACGGCCTCGGCCGCCCGTGCACGCAGGACCACCGGCGCTACCGCACCGAGAGCCACGCGCACCTGCTGCAGGCGTTCGCCGGCGGCCACCGCCAACAAGCCTACAGAGACGGTCGCTATGTCCAACGCGGGGCGGGTACCGAACTTTTCAAAAACGAAGATCCGGGCAGCGTCGACCAGCGGCAAACGGATCCCGGTCAATAGTTCTGCCGGCTGTCGCTGCGTGCTGCCAGGGCCAACGAGAAATTCTTCAATCGGCAGGCAGCGCATGCTGATCACGCCATCGCGGCTGCAACTCAGTTCCACCTCGGCATCGAGCAGCATTAACGGCACCAACAGATCACCGGCTGGCGAGGCATTACAGATATTGCCGCCCAGGGTGGCCGCGTTGCGAATCTGGCTGCTGGCGAAACAATCAGCGGCCCGGGCCAGTACTGGGGCATACCGCGCGATCAGCGGATCACATAACAGTTCACTGACCGTAGTCAACGGACCCAGCCACAGCTGGCCAGCCTGTTCGCGAACCCCGCGCAGCGCTTTGATCCGGCGAATACTCACCAGCACCGGCTGCCAGGTGCCCGAGCCTGTCCGCTGCTGTGGCACCAGGTCGGTACCACCGGCGATTACTGCCGCCTCACCCTGGGCCAGCAGCGCCGTTGCTGTGCTGACCGACTGCGGTACGTGGTAGGCACGCACGGTAACGGCTGTATTCGACCCGTCGCTGTTGTGCATGGCTGACAACAGTCCCTGTTCAGAACCGGATCGGTTCCTGGTAACACCCGAACACCCCGGTCAGCGCGGCCGTGATCTCTCCCACCGTGGCATAGGCACTGACCGCCCGTGAGACCGCCGGCATCACGTTGCTGTCGCCGGCTGCAGCGGCGCCCACCTCTGCCAGCGCCGCAGCCACCACACTGCTATCCCGCTCGCCACAAACCCGCGCTGTAGCTGCAACCTGAGCCTGCGCATCCTCGTCGCTGTACGGGTGCAGCTGCACTTCTGGTTCCTCTTCCTCAATCTGAAAACAGTTGATCCCTACCTTGGCGAACGCACCACTTTCGATCTGCCGACGCCTATCGTAGGCCTGGGCCGACAAACGGGACTGGATAATCCCCTCCGAGATCAATTTGACAATGCCACCTTCGGCCTCGATCTCCTGCATGACTTTTTCCATCTGGTCACGCATCTGGTTGGTCAACGTTTCCACGTAGTACGATCCGGCCAGGGGATCGACTGTGTCACACAAGCCCATTTCCGTTGTCAGCAGTTGCATGGTACGCAGAGAGATGCGGGCCGAGTACTCGGTAGGAATTGTGTAGGCCTCATCAAAAGAGCAAAGTGCCATGGTCTGGGTCCCCGACAAAGCCCCGATGAGCGCGTAATAAGCACTGCGCACGATGTTCAGTTCCGGCTGTTCCTTGGTCAAGCCGCTGCCGCCGCCGCCGGCAATCATGCGCAACCACATAGACGTGGGCTTTTGCGCGCCATACTGCTCCTGCATGATCTGGGCCCACAGGCTGCGGCCGGCCCGGAACTTGCAGACCTGCTCGAAAATGTTGCCAAAGATGTTGAAGTTATACGACAGCCGGCCAGCGAACTCGTCGACCGGCAGACCCCGGGCGATAACTTCGTCCGCATAAACCCTGGCGATGCAGAACGCGTACGCCATTTCCTGCACCGGGTCCGCGCCTGATTCCCGGATGTGGTAGCCGCAAACGCTGACCGGACTGTACTTGGGTGCCTCGCGGGCGCAGAACTCGATGGTATCCGCGACCAGCCGGATTGAGGGCTGGACCGGATAGACCCAGGTGCCACGGCCGATGAATTCCTTGAGAATGTCGTTTTGCGCCGTGCCACGCAGCGTGCGTATGTCGTAACCCCGCTTGCGGGCCAGTTCCAGATACATGGCAATCAGGGTTGCCGCGGACCCATTGACAGTCAACGAAACAGTGACTCGTTCCAGATCAATCCCCTCGAAGGCGATCTCGAAATCCCGCAGCGTGTCCACGGCCATACCGACCCGGCCGACCTCCCCGGCCGCTGCGGGATCGCTCGAATCGAGCCCGATCTGGGTCGGCAGATCGAAGGCCACGTTGAGGCCGGTCTGGCCGTTGGCAATGAGGTATTTGAAACGCTTGTTGGTCTCGCGCGGGTTGCCGAAACCGGCGTATTGACGCATGGTCCAGGGCCGCTGCCGGTACATCAACGGGTGTATGCCGCGAGTGAACGGGTATTGCCCCGGCAAACCCACCGCATGACTACCACCGCTGGCCTCGACGTCGGTCGGAGTGTAGACCGGCTTGATCTCAAGGCCAGATTCGTTGAAAACCGGGCTCGGTGCCGGTGGCTTTTCGCTGCTCATCGTACCTTCTCCCTGATAAACGTCACGATCTCTTGCAGCGTGGTGCCGGCAGGGAAGATACCGTCCACGCCTATCTCCCTGAGTGCCGCGTGGTCGTGCGCCGGGATGCTGCCACCGACAATCCAAAGCTTTTCCTCCAGGCCATGCTCGACCAGCAGCACTTTGAGCTTGCGGCAGAAAAAAAGGTGTGAGCCGGCCATGCTGGACAACCCGATTACGTCTACGGCCGCATCGCGGGCCAGCTGCACTACCTGTTCCGGAGTCTGCCGCAAACCGCTGTAGGTCACCTCGAAACCAGCATCCATCAAGGCGCGCACCACAACCTTGGCACCCTGGTCGTGCCCATCCAGGCCCGGCTTGGCAATTAGCACCTTGACTGCGCGACTCATTCCGACAACTCCTTGGCAATGATCAGTTTGAGAATGTCACTGGTGCCGCCACCGATCAGCGTAAAGCGAACGTCCCGCAGATAACGCTGCACCGGGTACTCCATGGCAAAACCGTACGAAGCCAGTACCCTGGCCGCCTGGTCGCAGACCCTGGTGGCCGCCTCGGTGGCAAACAACTTGGCCATGGCCGAGTGTCGACGCACTGCGCGGCCACTGTCCTTACACCAGGCAGCGTAGTAGACCAGATGCCGGGCCGCTTCCAGTTCAGTCGCCATCTCGGCCAAGCGTAACTGCACAGCCTGGAAGCGGTTGATGGGCTTACCAAACTGATGACGCTCGCCGGCGTAGCGCACCGCTTCATCCAACGCCGCGCGGCCCACACCCAGCGCCATGGCCCCGGTAATGATCCGGATCTCCGAGAGTATTTGCCGCAGGTGCTGTTCGCCATCACCTTCCTCGTGGCTGAGGCGATGGCTGTCCGGCACGAAGCAATCATCCAGCGCCAGCTCGGAGGTCGGTAAAGCCCGAACACCCATCTTTTCGATGGGCCGCCCGACGGTCAGGCCAGCAAAATCTTTCTCCAGTAAAAAAATGGTCAACTGCTGATGGTCCCCGGCCCGCGCGAACACGGTGAAAAAATCCGCCACCGGCGCCGAGGTCACCCACATTTTCTGACCGTTCAAGCGATAGCCTCCTGCTACCCGCGTGGCCGAGGTTCGAATGCTGCCCAAGTCGCTGCCGGCGTCCGGCTCGGTCATGCAGATAGCGCCCACTTTCTCACCCTGCAGTGCCGGCAGCAGCAGGCACTCATGGAGCGTCTCACTGCCGAGCCGGAATAAGAAGTCGGTACCCATCAGGGACTGCATGGCAGCACAGCCGGCCACGGCCAGGGAGCCGCGTGATATCTCTTCCAATGCCAGGCAAAAAGACACCAGCTCCATGCCTGAACCACCGACGCTTTGGGGGTAGCGGATGCCGAAGAACCCGAGGGCGGCGAGCTGGCCGAAAATATCCCGCGGAAAATCCCCGGCCTCGTCCAAGGCCGCTGCAGCCGGGGCAATGGTGCTGTCGGAAAAGCGGGCAAAGGTCTCGCGCACTGCCGTTTGTTCCGTGCTCAGTTCAAAATCCATTGTCACGCTCCCTGCGTTTTGTCCGCCGCGTGCGGCGCGATCCAGGCCGCAGTAGCCGCGGCTTGATCACGACGCTGGGCCCTCGCCTGGGTCAAGTCCGTAAACCTGCCGTGCCTGAGTCGCGCTGATGATACCGTTGCGAACTTCTGCGGTCAGCAGATCGCGATCGCGCCGGGCCGGGTCACCGTAACCACCACCGCCACCTGCCATCTGGAAATACTGCGTGCCAGCCGGCACCTCTTTAATCAAGTCCTTGTTCCGGGGAACCACTTTGTTGCCATCGGGAAAAGTCAGGCGAATTGTGTTGAGAGTGCCGTCGCCGCCGCCGAACAGACCAAACGCAGGCTCAAAATCACCGTCACCAAAGATCACCAACTGGGTCTGGTCGGAACCGATCACGAATTCGGTGATCACTCCAAGGCCACCGCGCCACTGTCCAGGACCGGCTGAGTCCGGCTGGTACTCGTGCCGCACCAGACGATGGGGCGTCATCTGCTCGAACATCTCGTAATCCTGGTCGAGCACGCCGCCCGAAGCGTCGATCATGCCGATGTGGTCGTAACCGTCGGTGCCGTGCATGGCGCCGGAACCCCCTTTAAGGCCCATAAAGCCGATATCCACGTAAGCCTCGCCGTTGGCCGGGTCCAGTCCCGTGGTCAAAGAACATAACAGGTTGTTCCAACCGGCGGTCACCCGGTCCGGGATCACCGGTGCCAGTGCCCGGATGATAGCGTCGGCATTGGGCGGACACAGGTGGTTACCGAAAGTGGTCGCCTTGGGGTAACTGGCGTTGAGGATGGTGCCCTCTGGGATGATGATTTTGACCGGCTGGACCATACCCTCGTTGTGAGGAATGTCCGGATTGATCATTTGCAGGAAAGTGAGGATGGTGGCCGACGCACTGGAGGTGAACGTGCCGTTGACAAAACCATCGGTCTGGGAATCAGTCTCGCTGTAATCGAAGGTGATGCTATGGTCTTCGACCGTAATGTTGACACGGATGTCAAAGCGGGTGCCCTGGTGGTGACCGTCGAAGTAAACCCGGCCTTCGCCGTGATAGTTGCCGTTGGGTATCTGCTGGATCTCCGACTCGACCATCTTGCGGGAAGCATCAAACAGCGCTTTCTTGTGGGCGAGGAAACTGTCGAGACCATACTTGTGCACCAGCGCCTGCATACGGCGCTCGCCAACGGTGCAGGCGCCCATTTGCGAACGTAAATCGTGCTCCACGATATCCAGCCGAATATTGGCGAATATGAGCTCCCACACGTCCTTGCGCTGCTCACCTTTCTCGTAGACCTTAACCGGCGGAATGCGTAGTGCCTCTTGCCAGACTTCGGTAGCGTTAGGGTTGTAGCCACCGCGGACAGCGCCACCAATGTCCGCCTGGTGGCCCTTGACCGCCGACCAGCCAATCAGTACCCGCTCATGAAAGATCGGCTTGTATACCGCCACATCGTTGTTCTGGTTACCGAGTGAAAAAACATCGTTGTGGAAAATGACATCACCGTCGTGTACGTCGTCGCCGAAATAGTCGATGATGTACTTGCACACTGGCGCCAGGGAAAACGCCAGTATCGGTAGATTCTCGGTCTGTTCGAGCATATTGCCCTTAGCGTCATACAGTCCAGTGACAAAGTCCTTGGCTTCGCACAAGATCGGCGAGCGCGTGGTCATCTGTACCGACAGGCTCATCTCGTCGGTTATCGACTTGAAGGTGCGGGCATATACTGACAGCAGCACCGGGTCTACCTGAATCATCAGTGGTCTTCTCCGAGCAGCGCCGCTACCAGGTCGGCACGCTGACGGCGATACAGTACCAGCGAGGCAAGGCTATCGCAGATACAGTCGAAAGAGGCGCTGACAAATATGGCCGTAGTCTGCTTTTCGATCATGGCGGGACCACTGACACGATTACCGTGCTGCAATCGCTCACCGTCGTAAACAGTGACCGGCCGAAAAGCGTCGTCTTCGAAAACATAAACTGCACGCTCGCCCTTAATCGCGTGCGCCGCACTGGTGCCGTGCCTGGTGCCGCTCTGCAGTTCCGGCTTGTCCACCCGGCCCACTGCCTGCAGACGAACGTTGATGATTTCCACCGCTGCCGCTTCCTGTTCCAGCGAGTAGCCATACAGCCGATTGTGTTCTGTATGAAACGCGCTCGTGATCGAGGCGCTGTCCCGGCCCGCAACCGCCTCCCAGGGCACCTGGAATGATACTTCGTGGTACTGCTTCAGGTAACGGCAGTCGAATTTGAGGAAGAACTCGCGTGCGTCTGGCGGAATCCGCTCTTCGGTCAGCAGCGCTGTGCCCTCCTCACGCAGGGCGCTGACAAGCTCTGCCAGCGCGGCCCAGTCCACGCTGTCCAGTCGGGCGACGAAGGTGCGGACCAGATCGTGCCTGAGGTCCCCCATCAACATGCCGACCGCGCACAAAATCGACGATTCGCGTGGAACGATCTGCAACGGCACGTCGAGTTCGTCAGCTATCAAGCAGGAATGGATCGGGCCGGCGCCACCGGCGACGACCAGTGGAAACTCGCGTGGATCATAGCCGCGCTTGATGGTGATTTCGCGTACCCCTTGGGCCATGTTATTGCAGGTCACCCGATACATGCCGGCAGCAGACTCCTCCACTGACAGGCCGAGCGGCTCGGCAATACCCTCGGCAATGGCATCCCGCGCAGCCTGCAGGTCGAGCGGCATCTGGCCGCCAGAGAAATAGGCTGGATCCAGATAGCCCAGCACCAGATTAGCATCAGTAGTGGTCGGGCAACTGCCGCCACGGCCGTAGGCGGCAGGCCCCGGATCGGCGCCGGCGCTTTGCGGCCCCATCCGCAGCAATCCCCCCTCATCGATCCAACCGATTGAACCGCCGCCAGCGCCTATGGTGTGTATACCCAGCATCGGCAATGCAATCCGGTGCCGGTCTATGGTGCCCTCGTTGACCATGACTGGCTCGTCCCTGACCAGTGCCGCCTCGAAACTGGTACCACCCATGTCGATCACGATGCAGTTGTTTCGACCATGAGCGCCTGCGTACACCAGACCTGCGCCGGGTCCGGCGGCGGGACCGGACAGCAATGTCAGCGCTGGTTTTTTTCGAGCAATGTCGGGAGACATAACCCCGCCGTTGGACTGCATCACCAGCAGCAGGCCAGTGAAATCTTCAGCGGCAAGCCGCGATAACAAGCGGTCGAGGTAATGCTCAAGAATTGGGCCAACATAAGAGTTGAGCACCGTGGTACTGACACGCTCGTAGAATCGAATAGAGGGCAACAGTTCACTGGAAACGGTCAGGTAAGCGCCGGGCAGTATACGGCGCACCAGTTCAGCTGCCTGTTGCTCGTGCTGGGGATTAGCGAACGCGTTCATGAAGCAGATCGAGACCGCTTCCACACCCTCTGACTTGAACAAATCGACAGCAGTTTGTACCTCATCCAGGGACAGCGACTCGATCTCGTTGCCGTTCCGATCGAGCCGGCCAGTCACTCCAATCCGCCGGTAACGCGGTACTAGCGGCACCACGTTGGTGTAACGATTGTTGTACTGCTCCTCACGGATGCCACGCCGCATCTCCAGGGCATCGCGCACGCCTGCAGTGGTAATCAAACCGGAACAGGCGCCGTTACGGGTCAGCGTGGCGTTGGTCGTCACGGTAGTGCCATGCACTATCGTTTCGATGCTGCTGGTGAACGCCTGCAGCGACTGCGGTGGGTCGGCTGCGGCAGCGATCTCGCCGAGGCCCTGGATGACGGCGACTGAGGGGTCCCCTGGGGTAGACAACACCTTATGCACC
>Ga0208699_1000011_pt1 | contig 49075 bp, 46 predicted proteins | sample DeeseametaMP2097_FD_185489 | JGI IMG/M metagenome (GOLD analysis project Ga0208699, IMG submission 185489) | Marine microbial communities from the Deep Pacific Ocean - MP2097 (SPAdes) | ecosystem: Environmental > Aquatic > Marine > Oceanic | place: North Pacific Ocean | collected 2011-05-26 | reverse complement strand
CCCGCAGAGCGCCCGCCGCGCCGGTCAGGTTAATCGGCTTATTGTCGTCCCGGCCTACCCATACTACTGCCAGGATATTGCCGGCATAGCCCGCGAACCAACTATCGCGGTACCCTCCGGTGGTACCGGTCTTGCCAGCCAGTTGCAGCTCGGCCGGGAAAACGCCTGCCAGCGCGCGGCCGGTACCGCTGCGCACCACTTCCTGTAGCGCGTAGTTGAGGAGATAGGCCACGGCGGGGTCGATCGCCGGGCGTGGGCGCAACGGATAACGGGCAAGCGGGCGAGCAGCTGCATCACCGATCCAGTGGATGGTTCGCAACGGGGCGAGATGGCCGCCAGAGGCGATGGTTTGGTACATCTGGGCAATCTCCACTGGCGCCAATTCCACCGCGCCCAGAGTCAGCGATGGGTATGGCGATATGGACCGCACGATGCCGATGTTTTGCAGTGTTTTGACCACCTCGTCGATGCCGACGGCCAGTCCCAGACGGGCAGTAGCCACGTTGTAGGAATGCGCTAACGCCTCGATCAACGGTGGCCAGTCATGATCGACATGGTCGTAATTGCGCGGGTGCCAGAGTGGCGCGCTCGGTTCGCGCCATTCGAACTCGCTGTCATCCAGCTGTGTCATCAGGGTGTACTGGTCTGGCCGCGCCAGTGCGGTCAGGTAGACGGCGGGCTTGAGCAAGGAACCGGCCGGGCGGACTGCATCCAAAGCCCTATTAAACCCACCAATGGCCGCCTCACGGCCACCAGCAACTGCCAACACCTCACCGGTATCCACCTGTACTACCAGCGCTGCGCCTTGTAGCGAACCGGCCTGTATCTGGCGGCTGCGTTCCAGTTGCCCGAGGCTGCCGGCCAGCGCCAGCTCCACCGCCCGCTGGGCCAGCGGATCCACCGTGGTATAGATGCGTAACCCCTCAATACGCAGCAAGGCCGGGTCGAAGTGGCGCTGCGCCTGGCGGCGGACAAAATCGAGAAACGCAGAGTTACCAGCAGCACGACCGCCGCGCGCACTCGCCCCTAACGGCGCCTGGCGTGCGGTGTGCAATTCGCCTTCGACCAAGTGCCCGGCCCGGGCCAGTTCAGCTAGTACTAAATTACGCCGCGCGCGCGCGCGTTGCGGGTGGCGCCGGGGGTCGAAGGCGCTCGGCGCCTTGACCATTCCTGCCAACAAGGCCAGCGCTGGCAACGGCAGTTCAGCGAGCGGGCGGTCGAAGTAATGCTCACTCGCCAGCGCAAATCCGTGAATAGCCCTGTTACCTGACTGGCCTAGGAACACTTCGTTGACATAGGCTTCCAGGATTTCCGACTTACTGTAGTGCCATTCCAGCAATAGCGCCATTAGCGCTTCCCGCGCCTTGCGCTGGAAAGTTCGCTCCGAACCCAGGTACAGGTTCTTGACCAGTTGCTGGGTGAGCGTACTGCCGCCTGCCACCACGCGACCAGCGCGCAGGTTGCGCCAAGCAGCGCGGATGACGCCGTGCGGGTCGATGCCTTGGTGGTCCATGAAGCGGCGGTCTTCCATGACCAGTAGCGCCTGCAACAACGCTGGGGGCACCTGGTGCAGCGGCATTGGCGCGCGGTCCTCGTGCCGTAACGGTAAGATGCTGCCCAGGCGCTGTGGCTCGAGTTGCACCTGTGAAATATTCTCGCCGCCGGCACCGGTAAGAGCGGCGATGTGGCTGCCGGCAAAGAGGACTACTACCTGCTGTGGCTGGATCGGTCCCTGCGGCCCGGTAAAGCCGCGCAGGTGCACGGTCAACGTCGCCCCCGTCCGTGACCAAGTACCAGGGCCGCTCAGCGCATCCGTCCGGCGATAACCGCGAAGACCGAGTTCCTGCTGCAGCCCCGCTAGCGTCAGGGGCAGTCCGGCGTGGAGTTGTCTGGGCCGGGCATAGACGTGTGCCGGCAGCGCCCAGCGCCGGCCCTCGAAGGTACTGCGTACCGTTGCGTCGAGTTGTACCAGCCCGTAGGCGCCGGCCGCCGCCACGGTCACCATCAGGAGCAGACTGCTCAGCAACACCCAGCGTCGACTTCGACCTCGACCTCGACCTCGACCTCGACCTCGACCTCGACCTCGACCTCGACCTCGGCGCTTACCGGCCATATTTGAGCAATAGCACCGGCAAACGCCCAGTGCTCAGAGTGCTACTGCCAGCGGCCTGCCACAGCACCAGCAGATTTCGAACGTTGCAGGATTAGGTTCATTGCACTTTGGGCAGTCCGTTGTGTCTTCGGCAACCGATTCGTAGCGCTCGATCAGCATACGGGCTGCATTTTGCCGATGGTCACGGCCTATCCAGACCTCAGGCCAGATCTCTGTCGCTGGAAGTTCTCCCAGCGCCCCTACCGCATTGGCATTGAAGACAAAGGCCTCGATCCCGGCCATCTGCAGCATTTGCTGGACCAGGCGCGCCTCGGGCAGGCTGGTAGCAGTAAAGGCCCGCCGCACCGTGACTGCGCCGGGCAATCAGTTGCCGTACAGGTGCGAGCGTGACCAGGGTATGGTGTTGTCGCGTTCGCGGGCAAAGAGCATTTGGAACAATTGTAATTTACCAGCCAGGAAAGCAGCTTGGGAGCCGGCGAGATACAACCGCCAAGTGCGCTCAAACTCTTTGCCCAACTGCGCACCTACAGAGTCGCTCGCGGCATCGAAGCGCTGCAGCCATTCTTCCAGCGTCCGCGCGTAATGCAGGCGCAGATTTTCAATATCCAGAACCGAGAAGCCAAACGGCTCAACAATATCTGTCATCTCGCGCAGTGTCGGTGGGTAAGCGCCGGGGAAAATACGTTTTTCTATCCAGGCGTTCATCAGTTGGGAATGGTTGCGGCCGATAGTGTGAATCAGGGCGCGCCCTTGTTGGCCCAGGCATTGGTTTACCACCTGGCCAAGGGCCGTGTAATTCTGTCGACCGACATGTTCGAGCATGCCGATGGAAACAAACACATCGAACTCACCGCTGATGTTGCGATAGTCGTCCTCGACGTAGTGCACTCTGTCATCGTAGCCCTCGGACTTGGCCCGGTTGCAGGCAAAACGAATCTGCTCTGCAGAGATGTTCCACGAGGTCACCTGGGCGCCGTAGTTGAGTGCCATGTGGCGGGCCAAGCCACCCCAACCACAACCGGCCTCTGCCACCCGGTCGCCAGGCTTGAGCTGCAGTTTACGGCAAACGTGATCCATCTTGGCCCGCTGTGCGGCTTCCAGGGTCATGGTTGGATCGGAAAAATACGCGCAGGTGTACTGCATCTCGCTATCCAGCCAAAGGCGGTAGAAATCGTTGCTGATGTTGTAGTGGTGGTGAATGTGCTCCCGGGAACCAGCCAGTGTGTTGGTCTGCGGCTTCCGACGGTAAAGCCAGCTGGCCAGCCGGGTCATCGGGGTGTTGTGTTCCCGGGCGTGATATGCCTCCGTCAAAACAGTTACCAAGTCCCCGTCTATCTCAACGTGGCCGGCCGCATATTCATCGCCGAAAGCTATGTCGCCATAGCGCAGCAACCGCATCAGTGTCGCCCGGGTGCGCAGTGTGATGGTGCCAAGGGATTCGCCCGCGACTGGCGGGACGGCAAAGCCGTCCCACAAGCGTACCGTGATGCGTGGTTGACCCATGAACTGGGCCAATTTGCGCGCTGCTGCGCGCTCATGAGCACGCGAGGGGGCACTGTCCGCGGCGCGCCGGGCGACGCTCGGCGCCGCATCTGCCCCCTTATCCGGACTGAAACCTATGTTTGTGCTACTCATCTCTGTGCCCCTGCGCGTTAGGGCGACACCCCGAAGGATTGTCCTGGCTGATAATACCTCTACCTAGGCCGCCGTCAACTCGGCCGCCTAGGACCCTTGTTGGCCAGCGTCCAGCTGCTCTCCAGCGGGCCAAGCATTCAATACTGCATGCACCAGCGTGGCCAAGGGAATCGCGAAAAAGATGCCCAACACGCCCCAAATACCGCCAAAGATCAGTACCGCAACAATGATAGCCACTGGATGTAGGTTGTTGACCTCGGAAAATAACGTGGGCACCAGCAGGTTGCCATCAAGCACCTGGATAATGAGATAGGCCACTACCAATGTCATGAACTCACTGCCAAAGCCCCACTGAAACCAGGCCACAAAAACCACTGGTATTGTTACTACAGCTGCACCCACAAACGGAATCAGAACCGATAACCCCACCAGCACCGACAGCAGCATGGCGTACTGCAATCCCAACACAGAGAAGGTGACCAGGCAGGCGAACCAGACGATGAGAATCTCCCAGAACTTGCCGCGCACATAATTGCCGATCTGTCGATCCACCTCCGACCAGACCTCGCTTACCAACTGGTGGTCCCGCGGTGCAAAACGCCCCACCCAGCTCACCAGCGGCTCTTTGTCTTTCATCAAGAAGAACACCAGGATCGGCATGAGGATCAGGTATACGAGTATCGTGATCAAGCCCATGACCGAGGCGAGCGAGACCGACAGCAGTTTCTGCCCCCACGAAGTGAGTTCGGTGCGAATCAGCACCATGATCTCGTCGATCTGCTGGGCCGAGATGATCTCGGGATATCGCTCTGGCAATTTCAGCAAAAGGTTCTGGCCAGAAGCCAGCATGCTCGGTATCTGCTGGACGAATTCACTGACCTGGGCTGACAGCAGCGGCAACAGGCCGAACAGGATGATGACCACAAAAAACAGAAAAGCACAATAGACGACGAGTACCGCCAGCAGACGGGGGAGCTTTTTTTCTTCGAGGATATAGACCAGGCCCTCCAACAGGTAAGCGATGACTACAGCCGCCAACACCGGTGCCAGCATGTCGCCAAGAACCACCACCACCACGAACAGCGCCAACAGGAACAAGCTCAGGAATACCACCTGAGGATTGGAGAATTGCTGCCGGAACCAGTCAGTGATCAGTTTCATCGTGCGTGTACTTGAAAGAAGGGGGTATTTTCCGTCTAGCGGCCATGCCGAGCAAACAGTCTAACCCGGCAGGATTTCGAAATCGTGAGTAATTTCTGCCACTGCACCCAGCATCTGCGATGCCGAACAGTATTTTTCGGCGGAAAGACGAATAGCCCGCGCTACTTTCTGCGGGTCCAATTCTGCCCCACTGAGTGCAAAATGAACGTGAATCTTGGTAAACACTCGAGGCACTTCGGTGGCGCGCTCAGCCTCCAGTTCAATCCGGACATCGGTACAGGGCTGGCGGGCCTTGCGCAAAATCAGCATCACGTCGATCAGGGTACACCCACCCAGGCCAAGTAGCAGCATTTCCATCGGCCGTGCCCCCTGGTTGCGGCCGCCAACATCCGGCGCACGATCCATCACAATACCATGGCCACTATCGGTGTGGCCGTACAGGGAGTCGTCTTCACTCAGGGTTATGGTGGCATGCATGTACAGGCTCCTGTCTGATCTCAAGGATTGTGGCCGAACAGCTCCGCCAGCCGCTCACCGGGACGGGGATGGCGCATGCACGCCTCGCCGACTAGAAATGTGTGTACGCCCGCCGCGCGCAGGCGCGCCACGTCGGCAGCATTGTGAATGCCACTTTCTGTTACCACGGTTACCTCTTGCGGCAAGCCTGGCAATAGTTCAAGCGTAGTCTCAAGCCGGGTCTTAAAAGTACGCAAGTCCCGGTTGTTGATACCGACAAGCGTGGGCCTAAGCGCCAGCGCCCGCGCCAGTTCATCGGCATTGTGCACCTCTACCAGCACGTCCATACCTTGCTCGTGGGCCACGGCATTGAGTTCTTTTATCTGGGCATCGGTGAGCGCGGCGGCAATGAGCAGGATGCAGTCCGCCCCCAGCGCCCGAGACTCGACCACTTGCCAAGGGTCGACCAGGAAATCCTTACGCAGCAGCGGCAACTCGCACGCCCGGTGCACCGCCTCGAGGTGGGCCTCATGACCCTGAAAGAACTCTCGATCAGTGAGTACAGAAAGGCAGGCGGCACCGCCGCTGGTATAACTGCGAGCAATGGCAACCGGATCGAACTGTGGCCGGATAACGCCTTTGCTGGGTGAGGCCTTTTTGATCTCGGCAATTACCGCTGGCTGGCCAGCGCCGGTGGTGGCCTGGATGGCGGCTATAAACCCGCGCGGCGGATCCTGGCTCGCCGCCTGTTGCATCAGTGCCGTCAGCGGCTGTGCCTGGCGTCGTTCGGATACCTCCTCACGTTTGCGCTTGAGAATCCGTTCGAGAACATTGGCCACAGGGCTCATGGTGGGCCCGGAATATCCAGGAAATTTTGTAGCAACTTGTGGCCGTACTGAGTGAGAATGGATTCGGGATGAAATTGCACTCCGGTGACTGGGTCGTGGTGATGAGTGATAGCCATGATCTCGCCGTCGTTGGCGCGAGCGACGATTGTGAAACAATCGGGCATACTGACTTCTTCCACCACCAGCGAGTGATAGCGGGTGGCCTGGAAAGGGCTTGGCAGGTTATTGAAAATACCCTCGCCCTGGTGCTCGATCATCGAGGTCTTGCCATGCATCAGTTTACGGGCGCGGACGATGACGCCGCCATAGGCCTGGGCAATGCTCTGGTGGCCGAGGCAAACCCCCAGGATTGGGATCTTTGATCCGTACTCGCGCACCAGATCAACCGAGATACCGGCCTCTTTGGGGGTGCAAGGACCTGGTGAGATCACGATATGCGAGGGCGAGAGTGCATCGACATCGTTGAGAGTTATCTGGTCGTTGCGATACACCGCCACCCGCTGGCCCAGTTCACCGAGGTATTGCACCAGGTTGTAGGTGAACGAGTCGTAGTTGTCGATCATCAACAGCATATCGGCTTATTCGTCGAGCGTAGCTGGATCGAGTCCAGCTGCCGCCATGGCCACGGCGCGGAAAATCGCACGGCCTTTGTTCATGGTCTCCTGCCATTCGTTGGCCGGTACCGAGTCGGCGACGATCCCGGCGCCAGCCTGTATGTGCAGCAGACCGTCAGCAATAACCGCCGTGCGGATCGCGAGCGCGGTGTCCATATTGCCATTCCAACCAATGTAGCCCACGGCACCGGCATAGATACCGCGACAGTCCGGCTCCATCTCCTCAATGATCTCCATCGCCCGAACCTTGGGTGCACCGGAGACAGTCCCCGCTGGAAAAGTCGCACGCAACACATCGATCGCGTCCAGCCCATCGCGTAATTCACCGGTGACGTTGGAGACGATGTGCATTACATGGGAATAGCGCTCGACTTCCATCTTCGAGGTCAGCTTGACGGTGCCGGTAGTGGCGATGCGGCCAACGTCGTTACGGCCCAGGTCTACCAGCATCAGGTGTTCGGCCAGTTCTTTAGGGTCGGAGATGAGTTCCAACTCGAGGTGCCGATCCTCCTCCTCACTGTGGCCACGCCGACGGGTACCCGCAATGGGCCGGACCGTTACCTCGCCATCCTCCAGTCGTGCCAGAATCTCGGGTGAGGAACCTACGATGTGAAAATCATCCAGATCGAGGAAGTACATGTAGGGTGACGGGTTGACCGTGCGCAATGCACGGTAGAGGGTGATGGGCTGCACGTCGAAGGGTATGGACAATCGCTGCGACAGAACCACCTGAAATATATCGCCGCTTTTAATGTAGTCCCGACAACGTTCCACCGCAGTCTCGAAATCGGCGCGCCTGAACGACGAGGTAAAATCCTCTTCTTCGACCGCCTGGGTCACGGGCAGCGGGCGCTGAACGGATAAACCTTCTATCTGTTCTACCAGCTGCTCCAAGCGCTGGTTACCGGACTCCCAGGCATCTTCAGTTTCGGGATCAGTATGCACCACCACATACAGGCGGCCACTCAGGTTGTCGAACACCACCAGTTCGTCCGACACCATGAGCAGGATATCTGGTGCGCCAACCGGCTCCTGGCGGGACTGGGAACCAAGATGGGTTTCGATGAACCGCACTGTGTCGTAACTGAAATAGCCGACCAGCCCGCCACTGAAACGGGGCATGTTGTCGATATGCGGAACGTTGAACTGCTGCTGTATCTTCTGGATGGCTGCCAGCGGGTCATCCGTATCCTGGCTGTGAATCTCCTGGCCGTCCTGTTCGATCAGTAAACGCTCGCCCACCACCCGGATGATGGTGGCGCAGGGCAGGCCGATGATGGAATAGCGTCCCCATTTCTCGCCGCCCTGGACCGACTCCAGCAGGTAACTGTAGGGACCCTGTGCCAGCTTGAGGTAACTGCTGACGGGCGTCTCGAGATCGGCCAACACCTCACGCTGCAGCGGGATGCGGTTGTAACCCTGCCGCGCGAAACTTTCGTACTCGGCGCGGGTAATCATGCCGCAACAGTCCACGGGTGCCGGTAAGGTACCGTGCGGGAGTAGCGCGCTTCAGTCTCTGGTATCGTGGTAGTCATGAAGAACCACCGCGATGTTCTGCAGGATAAAGGGCAAGAGCCAAGCTGGGAAAAGCACATTCAGCATCGCCCGGCGTGCACCTGACTGCAGTTAATGTTTTTCATTTTTCAGTCAATTCAACCAACTGCAAAATCTCTGCTATCGAATCTATCACGGCATCGGCTTCCAGCTGGTGTAAATCAGCACCTTGATTGTACCCGTAACTGACCAGTACTACCGTCATCCCTGCCGCTCTTGCCGCGCGCAGGTCGTTCACCGAATCACCGACAACCAAGCATTGTCCTGCCGGCACGGTAAGTTGCCTGGCTGCCTGCAACAGCGGTTGTGGGTCGGGCTTGTGCAGGCGCCGGTTATCACCGACGACCACACTGGCAAAATGGTGCGCGATACCGAGCGCAGCGAGCAGTGGCTGGGTGAATTCGCCTGGCTTGTTGGTGACGCAGGCCAGCGGCAGCCCGGCTGCCGAAAAACGTGCGAGAGTCTGCTCTACGCCAGGGAAAAGCACACTGTCCTGGCATGGGTTCTCGCGATAGAACGACTCGAACAAAGAACAGGCCTTGTCTACAAGTAATGGCTCTGGACAACCGTAATAATCACCGCTCAGCGCCCGTTCAACCAGGCGCCGTACACCGTTACCTATCCAACTGCGCGCGGCAGCGAGCAGAACTGTAGGGCGACCCAGTTCTGTAAGCATCCGGTTGACGGCATGGACCAGATCAGGCGCCGAATCAACCATTGTGCCATCGAGATCCAAGATCACCCCGGCCGGCCGCATGGGTAAGCGCCCGCCGCTCAGGTGCCGGGCTGTTGCGGGGCTCAAGAATCTGCCTTGGCTAATTCCGCCCGTAGTGCCGCGATGACGGTATCGTAACGGTTGGGGTCGGCATCACGACCGGCACTGAATATGGCCGACCCGGCGACGAAGGTGTCCGCCCCAGCCGCACGGATAACGCCGATGTTGTCGACTTTCACTCCGCCATCGATCTCCAGGCGAATATCCAGGCCCGCAGCTTCGATCAGACGCCTGGCCTGGCGTAGTTTTTCCAGCGTCGAGGAAATGAAACTCTGGCCGCTGAAACCTGGATTAACTGACATCAACAGGACGAGATCAACCTTGTCCATCACGTACTCAAGATAGTCAAGTGGCGTCGCCGGGTTAAATACCAAGCCTGCGCGGCAACCCCGGTCGCGGATCAACTGCAGGGTGCGGTCCACATGGTCGCTGGCCTCGGGGTGAAAAGTGATATAACTGGCTCCGGCCTCGGCGAAATCGGCAATGATTCGATCCACTGGACTGATCATCAAGTGAACGTCTATTGGCGCTGTTACACCATGTTTGCGTAACGCTGCACAGACCAGCGGCCCGATAGTGAGGTTAGGCACGAAGTGGTTGTCCATGACGTCGAAATGTACGATGTCGGCGCCCGCTGCCAACACGTTATCCACTTCTTCTCCCAACCGCGCGAAATCGGCTGACAAGATAGACGGGGCGATCAAGTTGTCTGTCATCGGGGGCAGTGGCTCCTTAAGAAAATTTACTCCGGGTCTTAGCCTGCCACCGCGGTGGCCCTTTAACGGATCACCAATAACAGCGCCGAGTCCCCGCGGCCAATGGTCAGGAGCAATGTGCCAGTGTGTTTGTTGACGACCTGCTCGACGTCTTGCAGGCTATAAATCGGCCGCTTGTTGACGGATAAGATGAGGTCACCTTCGCGCAGCCCGGAGCGCCAAGCGGGACTGCCCGCGGCGACCTCGATCACGCGCACGCCGCGCCTGCCTTGCGCGTCTGGCGAATCGTCAACATCTGTCAGCCGTGCTCCTTCGAGGCGTTTGCTGATCTGTAGGCCCTGGCCAATTTTAGGCTCGACCGAGCGGATGCGGATGCGCTTGGTATAACGTCCACCTTCCCTCAGGTAAGTGATCTCGAGCTCGTCCCCCGCCCGGAACAGGCCAATCACGTTACGCAGTTCGCTGGCATCGCTGATCTCGCGCCCGTCCACACTGACGATCACATCACCTTCGTGAAGATCAGCGGCGGCGGCGGCCGAATCAGGCATCACCCGGGAAACCACGGCACCACTTTTGGCGTCGACATCCAGTGCCTCGGCTAATTCCGGTGTCAGGGGCTGGACGACCACGCCCAGGCGGCCGCGGCGCACTTCACCATACTCGATGATCTGGTCGGTTAGTTGGCGCGCCATGTTCACCGGGATAGCAAACCCGATCCCGACACTACCGCCGCTTGGCCCGATGATGGCAGTGTTAACCCCAACCAGTTCACCGCGCAGGTTGACCAGTGCACCGCCGGAGTTCCCCCGGTTGATCGAGGCGTCAGTCTGGATGAAGTCCTCGTAACCCTCTATACCCGAACCATTATGTCCCACGATCCCCAGATTACTGCGACCCAGCGCACTGACAATGCCCGAGGTGGCTGTCTGGCCAAGATCAAACGGGTTGCCAATCGCAACCACGAAATCACCCACGCGCAACTCGTCTGAGTCCCCCACAGCAACAGCCTGCAGACCCTCGGCAGAAATTCGGATGACGGCGATATCGGCCGCCTCGTCCGACCCGACCCGCTCGGCCTCGAACGACCGTCCGTCAGGCAGGAGGACGTTGATCTCGTCGGCGCCCCCAATCACGTGAGCGTTGGTGATGACATGGCCCTTGGCTGCGTCGATGATGACCCCAGAACCGAGACTGCTGACCCGACGTTCACGCGGTTGCATCTGCGGCTCGCCAAAAAACCTTTCGAAGAATGGGTCGGACTGGAACGGGCTAAACGGGCTCTGCCGTGTGCGCACGGTGCTCTTGGTGTAGACGCTGACTACCGAGGGCAGCACCCGCTCGAGCATCGGTGCGAGACTCGGCAACGGTTCGCCATCGAGCGCCGTCGGCAGCGCCGCTGGCACAACCTGTGCGGACAACATCAGCCAGGCCAGCAGTAAAGACGCGAGGATACGGGCAGGAATTTTCATAACAGATCCACAGACAAACTAAAACACGGAAGCGGCAAGTGCTAGGCACTGCCGCACAAGCAGGCCGATTATATCAACCCTTGCCGGCAGGCCGTGGCTCAGGCGGCGTCGTTGGCCACGCCGTGGGGAACGTGGCCGGTGGGTACGTGCAACCTGGCTGATTCGCAGTGTCCGCTCTGGTCATCGAAAAAAATATCGGCACCGAAAGTGCGCAGGAACTCACCCTTGTCAAGGCCGCCGAGAAATACCGCCTCGTCGATACGGATATCCCAGGCGCGCAAGGTGCGTATCACGCGCTCGTGGGCCGGGGCACTGCGCGCGGTGAAAAGGGCCGTGCGGATCGGCGCCTCGTCCCGGGGCCACTGCGACTGCAACCGGTGTAGCGCGGCCAGGAATTTGCGAAACGGGCCCCCCAGCATAGGCTGGCTGGCCATCTTTTTTTCCGCCGCAGCAAAAGCGGCCAACCCCTGGTCCTGGTAGATGCGTTCCGAGTCGTCGGCAAAAAGCACCGCGTCGCCGTCAAAGGCAATGCGCAGTTGCCCGCTGCTGTCATCGCTGGTTCTAGAGGGCAAAATGGTGGCCGCGGCAATATTCGCATCCAGTGCCTGGCGGACGTTGGCCGGGTCAGCCGACAGGTACAGGTCGGTATTAAACGGGGCCACGTAGCGAAACGGACTGTCACCGCCAGAGAAAGCCGCGCGGGTGATGTGCAGCCCGTAATGGGAAAAGGAATTGAAGATCCGCAAACCGGTGTCGGCGCTGTTGCGCGAGATCAACACCACCTCCACCCGCTGGGTGACGCTGCCCGGATCGTTCAGCGCCAGCAGTTTCTTGGTGAGTCCAAAAGCCACCCCTGGTGCCAGTACTTCGTCTTCATGCTCGATCTGGTAACGGCAGTACGCGTCCACCCCCTGCTCCACGAACACGCGATGGCTGTTTTCGAGATCGAACAGTGCACGCGAGGAGATAGCTGCTACTAACTTGTCATCAGGCCGTGATTGCATGATCACAGTGTAGCACCGCACCATGCTGCCAGTTGCACCAGCGCCTCACGCGAGTTGTGATTCAGAGCCGGCGGGAGGTGCCAGCGAGGAGTAGCAGCAAGCAAAGGCCCACAACTAACAGGTTACCGTAACGCACGAAGGGTGTAGTCCCCTGCATGGGCTGAACCATACCGCGGACAGCCGCTGCCTGGAACTGCGGGGCCAGTGCCAGGATGCGTCCATCGGCGGCGATGAGTGCGGACAGGCCGTTATTACTGGCCCGCACCAGCGGCCGACCTGTCTCCAGCGCCCGGCTGCGGGCCATCTGCAGCCGCTGGTGCGGTGCCAGTGAGTCACCGAACCAAGCGTCCTCGCTGAGGTTGACCAGTACGGTTGCCGTGGGCAGCGGCTCGGTGACCTCTTCCTGGAAGGCATCTTCGTAGCAGATAGTGACCCCTAGTGGCTGGCCCGCGAGCTGCATGGGTTGCGGCCCACCGGCCCAGGGAATGAAATCAGACATCGGTATCTGCAGGTAAACCAGCAACCAGCCGAGCAACGGTTGTAGCGGCAGGTACTCGCCAAACGGTACCAGTTGGCGCTTGCGATAGAGCGCCATTGTGTCGCCAATACCTAGGGCGCTGTTGTACAGGTGCCAGCCATCCCCCTCGCGTTGACGCTCCATCACCCCGAGCAGAAAATCCGCCGGGTGCTGCGCCAGCGCTTGTAGGTAGTTGGGATCCACCTGATCCAGGTATACCGGCAAGGCGACTTCCGGCCAGACCACCAGGTCGGCATCCCGTTCGGCTTGGCTGGCTTCGAGATATCCCTGGGCAATTGCGCTGGCGCGACTGCCTTCCCACTTGTGCGCAAGTGAGATGTTTTCCTGGACGATGGCAACCCGGATTGCGTCACCGACGGGCTGAACAAAACGCAACGTCGTTGTAACAAAAACTACGACACTGAGTGCCATCAGAACACCTAATCCCTGCAAGCGCTGGCGCCGTTCACCGGCGACTACGCCGACCAGACAAGCGGTGGCAACAGCCATCAGCAAGCTAACAGTGAGCACACCACCTAAGGGCAGTAGCGCCGCGAGCGGCGTATCTACCTGGGTGTAGCCGAGGTACAGCCATGGAAAACCGCTGAAGAGTTGGCCGCGCAACCATTCGAGAAGCACCCACAGCGCGGGCATCACTGCCACCAGACGGATATTGCCCGAGGCGCGAGTGAACAGCGCCTGGAGTCCGCCGGCCAGCGCAGGGTAAAGGGCCATCAATAGTACAAATACGCCGACCACGGCAAGAGCAAGTGGTGCGGGCATGTTGCCGTACTGGTGCAAACTGACATAAACCCAGGAAATACCGACCCCGAAAGCGCCACAGCCAAACAACCCGCCTAACCAGGCCGCTCGCCGCGGGCCAGCATCGCGCCACAGAAAAAAGAGCACCCCCAGCGCCAGCGGCGACAGCGGAACCAGTGCCAACGGGGCAAAGCCGAGTGGATACGAAATCCCGGCAGCTATGGCGGTGATGGCAGGTAGCCGCCGCGCCAGGGCGCCGGAGTGAGTCATAACAAACTTAAGCCGGGCGAGTTAGTCGGCGGCGGCAGACGCTCGGGTGATACGAAGCAGCCGCGGCCGACGGCTGTCCGCACTCAGTACCTCGGCGATGAGGCCAGGCAACTCCACGGTCTCACCGCGGCCCGGCACGTGGCCCAGCTCGTGGGTGACGAGTCCGCCGAGGGTGTCGTATTCCAGCGGGTCCAACTTCGCCCCGAACAACCGGTTGAAACTGTTAATTGGTAACATTGCCTTAACCACGCAGTAATCGGTGCCACGGCGCAGTACCATGCCGGCAGCGCCATCGGAATCGTGTTCATCTTCGATATCGCCAACGATCTGCTCGAGTACATCCTCAATGGTGATCAATCCAATTACCCCGCCATACTCGTCAACCACGATTGCCATGTGGTTACGGCTGTCACGGAATTCCTGCAGCAGAACGTTGAGACGCTTGCTCTCGGGAATGAACACGGCGGACCGCAGCAATTCGGCCCAGGGTAGCGTACTGTCGCCACCACGACGCAGGTGGTGCAGCAGGTCCTTGGCCAGCAGGATCCCCAGAACTTGATCCTTGTTGCCGTCGGTGACAGGAAATCGCGAATGGGCCGACTCGGTGATGATCGGCAGTATCTCGTCCAGCGTCTGGCTTGAATCCACCATCACCATCTGCCCACGTGCCACCATGACCTGTTCCACCTGCAGATCAGACACAGTGACGGCACGTTGCATCATCTGTAACGTGTCTTCGCCCAGCAACTTACGTCGCTGGGCCTCCCTGAGAGAGTGGAACAACTGGCCACGAGTATATGTAACGCCGCGAATCAGGTGCGCTAGGCGCTGGAACACGTTGCCCTGGTCGCTACCAGGCTTAGGATTGTCCGACATCAAAGCTTAGCAATCTGGTAGGGGTCGGCAAACCCCTGGCTGGTGAGAATGCGGGCCTCCAAAGCCTCCATGACCTGGGCTTCACTGTCGTGCTGGTGGCTATGCCCGCACAAGTGCAGCACGCCGTGAGCCACCATGTGGGCAAAGTGCGCCTGCGTAGACTTGCCTTGTGCCTGCGCTTCGCGTCGCACAACCGGCGCGCACACGACCACGTCACCCAGTATAGGCAACTCAGTTCCAGGCGGTGGCTCAAAGAGAAACGACAACACATTGGTTGCCCCGTCGTGGCCACGGTAATGATGATTGAGCTCAGCCATCTCTTTCTCACCCACCACCCGCACGGTCAACTCGCCTGCCAAGCGCTGCACCGCGGCCAGGGCCATATTGGCCCAACCGATGATGTGCTGCGGTCCCGGAAGGCCTTCATCGTCCGTTGCCAGTTGTACTTCTACCTGCGCGACCACTACTGTACCGGCGGCTGTTCCTTTGCCTCATAGGCCTCGACGATCCGTTGCACCAGAGGGTGACGTACCACGTCCCTGGGGGTGAAACGGGTAACGCTCACTCCCTCGACAGCGCACAGCAATTCGACCGCGTGCCTGAGGCCGGAACAGGTGCCACGCGGTAGGTCCACCTGTGAAGTATCGCCTGTGATCACGGCGCGTGAACCGAACCCCATGCGGGTCAAGAACATTTTCATCTGCTCTACTGTGGTGTTCTGAGCCTCGTCGAGGATCACAAAAGCCTCGTTCAGGGTACGGCCACGCATGTAGGCAAGCGGTGCCAATTCGATAATCCCACGGTCCATCAGGCGTCCGACCCGCTCAAACCCCAGCATCTCGTAGAGCGCGTCGTACAGCGGGCGCAGGTAAGGGTCTACCTTCTGACCTATGTCGCCTGGCAGAAACCCCAGCCTCTCACCAGCCTCGACCGCCGGCCGCACCAAAACAATCCGCTCGACCTCATCATTGGCCAGCGCTTGTACAGCACAAGCGACTGCCATATAGGTCTTACCGGTGCCGGCCGGTCCGACACCAAAGCTGAGGTCATGGCTGATAATCTTGCGCAGGTAATCACGCTGACCTTGGTTTTTACCCCGGACCACCTTTTTGCGCACACGCACGATAACATCGTTAGGGCCGCTCTCACCCTTGAGTGCATCGCGCGGAATCTGGGATATCGCCATTTGCACCTGGTTATTGCTGACCTCGCCTTCACTACCGGTGTTCTGGTAGAGCGCCAGCAACACATCCTGGGCGTTGTGAGCGTCTTCTGCCCGGCCGTCCACGCAGAACAGGTGACCACGATGGGATATCTGCACACCAAAACCTTCCTCGACCTGCTTGAGGTTAGTATTGTGTTCACCACAAAGATCAGCCAGACGCTGGTTGTCCTCGGGGTCGAGTAGGAAACTGATTGGAGTAGTCAGGTCGTTCAAGCAGACGGTGCCGCTCGCGAGGGAGCCGGTAACATCATAGCAGAAGTCAGTGTCGAACCTGCAAGTACCTCCCCTTTGAGTGAATTGGGCAAAGCCTCGGTGATCCGCACTGCAACGAACTCTCCGGCACTATTGGGCTGGTGGAAAAAATTGACCACCCGGTTGTTTTCCGTGCGCCCGCTCAGCTGCATCGGATCCTTGCGCGACAGCCCATCGACTAAGACCTGCTGTACGCTGCCAACCATAGCAGTACTGATAGCGCCGGCCTGAGCGTTGATAAGCGCCTGGAGACGAGTGAGGCGCTGGCGCTTGTCAGCGGGCACCACGTCATCGGCAAGTTCAGCGGCCGGGGTGCCTGGCCGGGCACTGTAGATGAAACTGAAAGAGTGATCGAACCTGAGTCGCTCTATCAGTGCTAGGGTTTGCTCGAAATCGACTTCAGTTTCTCCCGGAAAGCCAACGATAAAGTCCGAAGACAAACACAGATCAGGTCTCTTACTCTTTAACCGTGCAACGATGTGCTCGTAATCGCTGACCGTGTAGCCACGCTTCATTAACGACAGGATGCGATCTGAACCACTTTGCACTGGCAGGTGCAAATGGCTAACCAACTGCGGCACGCACTGATACACCTCGATTAGCCGCTGATTGAAGTCGACTGGATGAGAGGTGGTATAACGCAACCGCTTGATGCCGTTGACGGCGCCTGCAAAGACCAACAACTCGGCCAAATCCACTATACCGCCACCATGGCGAGCACCGGCGTAGGCGTTCACGTTCTGGCCAAGCAATGTCACCTCACGAACCCCTTGCTCCGCGAGTTCAACGATCTCGGTGATGACCTCATCAAATGGGCGGCTGAATTCTTCGCCACGGGTGTAGGGCACTACGCAGAACGAGCAATACTTGTTGCAGCCTTCCATCACCGAAACAAACGCCCGCGGCCCTGTGGCCTGTGGCGGCGGCAACGAATCGAATTTCTCGATCTCGGGGAAACTGATATCGATACCGGGACACCGCGAAGCAACCACCTCGTCATACATGGCTGGTAGACGGTGGTAGGTCTGCGGTCCGAACACCAGGTCTACGTAAGGTGCGCGGCGCAGGATCAGGTTTCCTTCCTGACTGGCGACGCAACCACCGACCCCTATCACAAGGTTCGGTCGGCCAGCCTTCCATTCACGCCAGCGACCCAGTTGCGAGAACACCTTCTCCTGTGCTTTTTCCCTGACCGAGCAGGTATTGAGCAGCAACAGGTCGGCCTGCTCAGGCTGTTCGGTACGCTCCATACCACGCGCGGCCGCCATCAGGTCAGCGATGCGGCCCGAGTCGTACTCGTTCATCTGACAGCCAAAAGTCTTGATATAGAGTTTGCCACTCATTAGCAACCTCCCGTAAACAGTGGCGTCGGTCGCTCGCCAAGATCGGGGTGACTGGTAACCTCGATCGTTTGGTGAAATTGGCGACTATTCCCTACCACCAACAAAATCACCGAGTCATCTCGCCGGTCAATATTCGTTTCCTGGGTCAGCGACAGCACGGCAGTTTCAAAGCACCGGCAATGCCCCACATTATTGAGATGACTCCCGCATGTTATAATAGTGCCAGCGGCTTGAAGCCTGGACGACTAGCGTATAGTGGCGGCGCTCGTCGTTTTCAGGTACCGGCATTTCGAGCTTTTTCGATTCCATCTTATTTTCGTCTTGTATGCCAAGTCCAGTCGGACATTCATTGCTGGCGTTTATGGTAACCGGCCTGGCACGACCGGCAAACCGTTGTAGCCGCTGGTGGCTGTTGCTGGTGGTGTTGGCCGGCTGCGCGGCGGACCTTGATTTCCTGCCTGGGCTGCTGTTCAACGACCCTAATCGTTTCCATCACGGGCCTTCGCACTCGCTGTTGGCAGCAGTGCTTTTTGGCGCCGGGGTTAGCGCCCTCGGCCAGGCCCTGCCCCTACCCCGGGGCAGCGGACGCCTGGCCGCGCTGATCTATGCCAGTCACCTGCTTGGAGACTGGTTAGCCGCAGACGACGGCGCGCCCTTTGGTATTCCCTTACTGTGGCCATTTAGCATGGAATATTTCATCTCACCAGTCACAGTGTTTAGCAACTTTCACCACGGAACCGCTGGTGCCGGGCTGACCGCAGTACTCGCCAATATCTTTTCTATGCACAACTTGGCTGCTGTGGCGTTGGAGGTCGCCTTGCTGTTGCCGTTGCTCGTACTGGTGCAGTGGTGGCGGGCGTTCGTTAATCCCAGCGATCGTCGCGGACGCTGATCACGCCATCGTTCAGTTGTACAGGAAAGACGTGTAGCGGTTCATATGCCGGCGGCGCCAGTACCTTACCAGTACGCACACAGAAACGCGCGCCGTGGCGCGGGCATTCGATAGCCTCACCGATCAGGCAACCGCTGGCTATCTCTGCCCCATCGTGGGTGCACAAATCTTCAATGGCGATGAACTCACCGTCAAGATTGATCAGGGCGACCTGTGCATCGTCAATATCTACCACTCGAATCTCGCCCGGTTTGATTTCTTCTTGCCGGGCGACTGCGACCCATCCACCCATCAGAGCAGCCCTAGCTGCAGGCGGGCGCCGTCGCTGATACGTCCCTGATCCCACGGCGGATCCCAGACTAGTTCGACCACGGCATCTGCTACCCCAGCGACCCCACACACTGCTTTTTGTACCGTCATGGGAAAGGTCTGCGCGACCGGACAGCCGGGAGCGGTCAGCGTCATGTCCACCGCGACCCGGGTCTCGTTATCTATCTCCACCCGGTAAATCAACCCGAGATCGTAGATGTTCACGGGAATCTCAGGATCGTAGACTTCTTTGAGCGCCTCGACTACGCGTTCAAGCAGTGTGCTGTCGGCAGCCACCGAGGTCAGCGTGACCACAGGCTCCCCTGGGGTTTGGCGGGCGCTCGTGCCGACGTCGTCGAGTTGCGCCCCTGCATCCGCGCTTGCCACTGGGGTAAATTGCTCTTCCCTGCTGCTCATAAGTTATGCCATCAGCCTGTCTGCACGCCGTTACCCGTCTGTCGCCTGCGTCTTATCATTCGGTGGTCACCTTCCCGCCAGCATGATGCAGTGCCGAATTAAGGGCATGCCATGCCAGCGTCGCACACTTGACCCGGGCTGGAAACTCGCGCACACCAGAGAGCACCTCGAGCTTAGCCAGATCCAGATCAGCCGCGCCTGGTGTCGCTGCACCAGTGGCCATAGCGTGGAAAACCTCGAAACAGTGATCGGCCTGGTCCACACTCAGGCCTTTGAGTATCTCAGTCATGATTGAGGCAGAGGCCGTCGAGATCGCACAGCCCCTGCCTTCAAAACGCACCTCCTCGATCACCCCATCGTTGAGCCGCAGGAATACCTGCAACTGGTCGCCGCACAACGGATTAACTCCCTGTGCCTGATGGGTTGGATGATCAAGTACGCCGAAGTTCCTCGGGTTGCGATTGTGGTCAAGGATTACCTCCTGGTACAGGTCACGCAGATCACTCACTGACTGAAAAACTCCTGAGCCCTGGTGATGGCACGAAACAGGGCATCCACGTCTGCGTGATTGTTGTACAGGCCGAACGATGCGCGCGCGGTCGCCGACACTTTGAAGTGGGTCATCACCGGCATGGCGCAGTGATGGCCAGCCCGTATTGCGACCCCCTCGTGGTCCAGGATCGTGGCCACGTCATGGGGGTGTATCCCAGCCAGTGAAAAAGACAAAATAGCCGCTTTTTCTCCAGCCGTACCAATGATGCGCATACCTGGTTGGTCAAGCGCCCGGCCAGTCGCGTATTCGAGCAAGGCTTGCTCATGGGCGGCAATGCGCTCCAGCCCCAGCGCCTCGATGTAATCGATTGCCGCGCCAAGCCCGATGGCGCCAGCGATGTGCGGCGTGCCAGCCTCGAACTTGGCCGGCAAATCATTCCAGGTCGAACCTTCAAAACTAACTGTGCGGATCATATCGCCACCACCCTGCCAGGGCGGCATTGCATCCAACAACGCCTCGCGCCCATAGAGCACGCCAATGCCGGTGGGGCCGTACAGTTTGTGGCCAGAAAAAGCGTAGAAATCACAACCCAGTGCCTGCATGTCCACGCGATTGTGGGGGGCTCCCTGGGCACCGTCGATCATGGTCACCGCGCCCGCCGCGCGAGCCAGACGCACCAGTTCGGCTACCGGGTTAACCGTGCCCAGCGCGTTGGAGACGTGAGCCACTGCCACCAGCCGAGTGCGCTCTGACAGCAATGCGGCAAATGAATCCAGCAGCAGGGCGCCTTGGTTATCCATTGGTGCAACCTTGAGCACAGCACCGGTCTTCGCGCACAGCAACTGCCAGGGCACTATGTTGGCGTGGTGCTCCATCGCCGTGACCAACACTTCGTCGCCGGCTTCCAGTTGCGAGCCACCGTAACTCTGTGCAACCAGGTTAATGGCTTCGGTAGTACCGCGGGTAAAAATTACCTCGGCAGTAGAGGAAGCATTGATCAAAGCACGGACCTTTTCACGCGCACTGTCAAAAGCCTCGGTGGCCCGCTGGCTGAGTGCATGCACCCCACGATGGATATTGGCATTATCGTGACGGTAGTAGTGCGTTGTTGCATCGATCACAACTTGCGGCTTCTGGGTAGTTGCGCCGTTGTCTAAGTAGGTCAGCGGCCGGCCGTTAACCTGCTGGTCAAGTATCGGGAAATCTGCCCGCACCGATGCCGCGTCGAGCAACGCCACAGCACCGCGAGGAGCGATCTTCACAACACTCATCGCTCAATCTCCGATACCGCCTGCATGCGGTCGTTGACCTGCTGCTCAAGATAACTACGCAGCGCAGTCGGCACCATCCGCTCAAGCACGTCAGCAGCAAAAGCTCGGGTCAGCGCACGTCGTGCCTGCACCTGGTCGAGGCCGCGCGAACGCAGGTAGAAAATTGCGCCCTCATCCAGTTGGCCGACGGTAGCACCGTGCGTGCACTTGACGTTGTCAGCGTAAATCTCAAGCTGTGGCTTGCTGTCAACTTCGGCATCACGCGACAGCAGCAGGTTCTGATTGCGCTGCTGGGAATCTGTTTGCTGAGCCCCGGGTTGCACCACGATGCGGCCGTGGAACACGGCCCGTGCGCGGTCCCCGAGCACCCCTTTGTAGTGCTCCCGACTCACCCCGTTTGGCGCGTGGTGTACCACGTGGGTGTGATTGTCAACATGGCTGCGGCCAAACGCCAGGTACAGACCGTCAAGCCGGGCCTGCGCCTGTTCATCGTCCAGGTTGATCAACGCATCCCTGCGGACCAGGGCGCCATCCAGTGTCACCGTAGTCGAACGGAACTCGGCACAGCGCCCCACCCGCACGAACAGGCCGCCGACATGAAAACTGCGCGGGCTCTCCTGTTGTACGGCGTGATGGGTCAGGCGGGCATCACTCTCAACGATGACCTCTGACACGCTGTTGCTAAGCGACCTGTTCTCGAGCAAAGACACATGCCGTTCGATCACAGTCGCCTGACTGCCGCTATGCGCTACCACCAGGTTGCGCGGCAGACTGAGCCGCCCGCTACCACCGCAGCCAGAAACGAAAAGTAGTTCGACCGGCTTGTCCAACACTACCCCGGCATTAATCTCGACCACAGCGCCGTCACCAACGAACGAGGAGTTCATGGCGATAAATCCGTGCGGTTCGCTACCCAGTGCACTACCCAGCCATGGCTCGATCCTGGCCGGGTCGTTATCGAGCATCTGGCCGAGACCCGCTAGAGTAACCCCCGCGGGCAGATCATCTAGGTGTGAGAGTGCGGGCGACCAGAAACCATCAACAAATACCAGTCGGTAACTGTCCAGGTTCGGGATTGTGCTGGCCACCACGAATTGCCTAGGGCAGTCACTGCCGGCTTGCGCCGGCGCAAAAGCCTCGCGGGTGATGGGTCGGATTGGCGTGTACTTCCAGTCTTCGTTGCTTTGGTCTGGCAGGCCAGTGAGTTCGAGCTGGGCCAACGCTGCACTACGGCATTGGTCCAGCCAACGACGGCCAGCAGCCGGCAAGTCGGCTGCGGCGTCGCGCTGGGCTGCAACATAGGTGCTGGCGTCGTGGGCGGTGCGCATCAGCTCAGCCAACTTCGACTGCCTGATCGGCGCCGGAGTTAACCCAACCGTAACCCTGCTGTTCGAGTTCCACTGCCAGTTCCTTATCACCAGAGCGAACGATTCTACCGTCTGCTAACACGTGCACCCAGTCCGGTACAATGTGCTCGAGCAGCCGCTGGTAGTGAGTAACCAGCACGATCGAGCGCGCGCTGCCGCGCATCGCGTTGACACCCCCTGCAACCACCTTGAGTGCATCGATATCGAGCCCAGAATCGGTCTCATCCAGTATCGCCAGGCGAGGCTCGAGCATGGCCAACTGGAAAATCTCGTTGCGCTTTTTCTCGCCACCGGAGAACCCTTCGTTGACCGAGCGGTACAGAAACTCCTCTTTCATCTCGACCAGCTTAAGCCGCTCGCGCGCAAGCTTGAGAAAATCCATGGCGTCAAGTCCTGGCTCACCCCGGTGTTTGCGCAGCGCGTTGACTGCCTCTTTTAGCATAGCCACGTTCGACACGCCGGGAATCTCCACCGGGTACTGAAAGGCAAGGAAAACGCCCTCGCGGGCCCGCTCCTCGGGTGTAAGTGAGAGCAGACTGCGGCCAAAGAACCTGACTGACCCACCCGTTACCTCGTAGCCGTCACGGCCAGCAATAACGTTGGCGAGGGTGCTCTTGCCCGAGCCGTTTGGTCCCATAATGGCGTGAACCTCGCCCGGGCCCACCTCGAGGTCCAATCCCCGCAAGATCGGCCTGTCATCAACCTTGGCATGTAGCCCTTTTATACTCAGCATGTGTTCACGTTCCTGTTAGTGTGGGCACCCGGCCAGAACCCCGGTCCCGGCAACGCATTCTTGATGCGCGGGACCGCTTGTATGTTGCTAGCCTACTGCTCCTTCAAGACTGATTCCGAGCAACTTCTGGGCTTCCACCGCAAATTCCATCGGCAGTTCACGGAATACTTCCTTGCAAAAACCGTTCACGATCATTGTTACGGCATCCTCTTCCGAGAGCCCGCGCTGGCGGCAGTAGAAGAGTTGGTCCTCACCGATTTTGGAGGTGGCCGCTTCGTGCTCGATGGTTGCGGTCGGGTTCTTTACCTCAAGGTAGGGAAAAGTGTGGGCGCCACAGCGGTCCCCCATCAGCAGCGAATCACACTGTGAGTAATTCCGAGCGTTGTCGGCGCCCTGCAGCACCTTGACCAGACCCCGATAGGTATTCTGGCCACGGCCAGCCGAGATACCCTTGGAGATGATGGTACTGGAAGTATCGCGGCCGATATGCACCATCTTGGTGCCAGTATCAGCCTGTTGGCAGTTGTTGGTAAGTGCCACCGAGTAGAACTCGCCAACCGAAGCATCGCCTTCAAGCAACACGCTGGGGTACTTCCAGGTGATGGCCGAACCAGTTTCTACCTGGGTCCAGGAGATCTTAGCGTTGGCGCCACGGCAAGCGCCCCGCTTGGTGACAAAATTGTAGATGCCGCCGCGGCCCTGCTCATCGCCTGGATACCAATTTTGCACCGTGGAGTACTTGATCTGGGCGTCTTTCATCGCCACCAGTTCGACCACCGCTGCATGAAGCTGGTTTTCGTCGCGCATCGGCGCCGTGCAACCTTCCAGGTAACTAACGTAACTACCCTCATCGGCGATAATCAGCGTGCGCTCGAACTGGCCTGTGTTCAGGGCATTGATACGGAAATAGGTGGATAACTCCATCGGGCAGCGCACACCCTTGGGCACGTAGACAAAAGACCCTTCAGTGAAAACAGCCGAGTTAAGTGCCGCGTAAAAATTATCTGCCGCCGGCACCACCGAACCCAGATATTGGCGGACCAGATCCGGGTGGTTGGCAAGTGCTTCGGACAACGGGCAGAAAATGACTCCTACCTCGGCCAGCTTGTCCTTGAAGGTGGTTGCTACCGAAACGCTGTCGAACACCGCGTCCACGGCCACCCCGGCAAGCGCTTTCTGCTCTTCCAGTGGAATACCTAACTTGTCGTAGGTTTCCAACAATTTGGGATCGACTTCGTCCAGACTCTTAGGGCCGTCCTTGTTGCTCCTGGGCGCCGAGTAGTAGCTGATAGCCTGGAAATCAATCGGCAGATGGTGCAGGTGAGCCCATTGCGGTGGCTTCATTTCGCACCAGCGCCGGTAAGCCTCAAAGCGCCACTCGAGAATAAATTTCGGCTCGTGTTTTTTTGCCGACAGGAAGCGGATCACTTCCTCGTCGAGGCCGGGCGGTAGGGTCTCCGACTCGATGTCTGTGACAAAGCCTTCCCGATAGTCGCGGCCTACCAGTTCACCGATATCTGTGGCTACTGGGCCCATGATCTTCGCTGCATTCTCTTACTGCGTATTGCTCTCGGTGCTCGGCGCCTTGCGGGGTCGCCGGGCGTCGTTCTTGCCGTATGTCGCTTAGCCAGTGGCCGACAAGCGTTCCGCTTCGACTACCACTGTTTTGAGTTGGCCTGAACGCAAGCCCTGACGCACTGACTCCTGGCGCTCGGCAACAGCGATCACTTCTGGCCGATGAATCAGCTTACCCAGCGTGATGTTATCGAGAAACCCAAAGATCTTTAAACTAAGTTCACTCCATAGCTCATGAGTCAAACACGGCTCGCCGTTTTGGCAGTTACCTTCACCACCACAACGGGTCATGTCGGCTTTTTCGTCGACCGCACTGATGATAGTGGCAATGGAAATCTCGTCAGCATCCCTCGACAACCGGTAGCCGCCACCGGGGCCGCGGGTACCCTTGACCAGCCCGTTGCGCCGCAGTCGGGCAAAGAGTTGCTCAAGATAGGACAGTGAGATTTCCTGATTCACGGCGATATCCTGCAGTGTCACGGGGCGCAGGCCCTGCTGCAGAGCCAGATCCAGCATAGCGGTGACCGCATAACGGCCCTTGGTTGTCAGACGCATATCTTTAATCTCCTTTTGTTGTCAGCCAGTCCTGACCGAGCCGCTCACCGGCACCCGGTAAATAGGCTGTTTGAAGCTAGGTGGGTCATATCCCGAGTGTCATTATAAGGATTTAATCGGTAAAGACCAACCCTTGTTCTCGGTTTTTTTTGGAACTTGGGTCACGCAGTGGTCGCAGACTGTCTCACCGGCGCAGCCCGTGATAGCCAACCATTACAGCGCCGATGATGGCCAATACGCCGGCGGCGAGTTCGGCGGGCATGCTCAGCGTCCCGCTGAATCGGGCCAACCCAAGCAGGACGATCGCGCCCAGCAACAACCCTGCACCGGTGATCAAGCCGTCGAGGCGACGCTGGCCATGACGAACAGCCTGTCGCAAAGCCTCGAGATCTTGGCTGCGGGTGTTCAGCACCAATTGCTCATCGCGCATCCGGCGCAGCAATTCGTGTATCAGCCCCGGCAACTCGGGAATGAGCGGCGCCACCGCCGGCAATTCGCGGCGCAGCGCCTTAACCAGAGCCCGCGGGCCGACCTGCTCGCGCATCCAGCGCTCCAGGAACGGCTTGGCTGTCTCCCACAGATTCAGCTCCGGATAGAGTTGGCGGCCTAGGCCCTCTATGTTCAGTAATGTCTTCTGCAGCAACACCAGTTGGGGCTGGACCGACATATGGAACCGCCGCGCCACCTGGAACAGGCGCACCACCAACCGGCCAAAGGATATTTCGCTGATGGGGCGGGCAAAGATCGGCTCGCAGACAGTACGTACCGCGGCCTCAAACTCCTCCACCCGGGTATCGGCAGGAACCCAACCGGCCCGCAAGTGGGCCGTTGCCACCGCGTGGTAATCGCGGTTGAAGAAAGCCAGCAGATTCTCAGCCAGGTAGCGTTTATCCAACTCGCTGAGCGTGCCCATGATGCCAAAATCAACCGCCTGGTACTGACCTGTGGCGCTGACAAAAATATTACCTGGGTGCATGTCGGCGTGGAAAAAGCCGTCGCGAAATGCCTGGGTGAAGAAGATTTCGACCCCGTTGTGGGCTAATTGACGCATGTCGACACCAGCCGCGCGAATGGCTTCGACCTCACGGATCGGGATACCCTCGATGCGCTCCATGGTCAGAACTTGACGGCGGCTGTGATCCCAGTAGACCTTGGGCACGTAGATCAGTTCCGACTCCGGGAAATTGTGTCTGAGTTGCGCCGCATTGGCGCCCTCACGCATCAGATCCAGTTCATCGTGGATAGTCTTGTTGTACTCGTCGACTACCTCCACCGGACGCAATCGCTCACCCTCGGACCAGTGCTTCCTGGCCAGCACTGCCAACCGATACAGTAGTTGCAGGTCTTCTTCGATCACCGTCTCGATGTCTGGGCGCAATACCTTAACCACAACCGTGGTGCCATCGTGCAGGGTTGCCGCATGAACCTGCGCCACTGAAGCCGAGGCCATGGGCGCCAACTGAAAATCGGCGAAGTGCTGCTCAAGTGGTGCGCCCAGGGCCTGCTCGATCACATCCCGGGCCTGCTCTCCCGGGAACGACGGCACGTCGTCCTGTAGTCGGGCGAGTTCCAGCGCGATGTCTTCGGGAATCAGGTCCGGCCGGGTAGAGAGCACTTGACCAAACTTAACGAATATCGGCCCCAGTTCTTCCAGTGCCTCGCGCAGACGTTGACCACGGGGCTTGCTGGTATCCCGGGTCCAGTACAGCGGCAGTATGAACAGCAAGAAACGGTAAGGTCGAAACAGATGCAGCGCCACCACGAATTCGTCCAACCCGTGGCGAATAAACACCTGGACGATGCGGAAAAGGCGTAGGGTCTGTGGACGGTTGAATGCCACTGAATTAACTGCCCGTATGCTACCTGGCCAACCGCTCGATGCGCTGTGCCAACTGTTCAGCATCGTCCCGCAACCGCTCGACCCCGGCAACAAAACGCTCCACCCGGGGTCGGGTCGTCAACAACCTTACCTCCTCCCGTAGAACCTCCCCGGTGGAGGTCGCTGCTGAACTGGACGCTGCTGCTGCCCAGCCGCTCAACTGATGCAGGATATTCGCGGTCTTGCGAGCCGGGGTGTCCCCCATGAACCGGGCCAGTTGCTCCTCGAGGTCCGGATCCAGTGAGTCGACCAGGTCACGCAGCCCGGCCACTACCTCGGCGTTTCCTTTTATGGTCAAGTTGGCGTTGCAAAACCGTGCCGGCACAACAGCCGGGTACAGGGTTCGGGCTAAAGCCGATGGGCCACCGCAAATGGTGACATCAGGCTCCTGCCTGGCCTGGCGCGTCACTTCGATGCGTTCTCTGGTTGGTGACAGGTACAGGAGGCGGTCGGGACCAAACAGCTGCAAGGCGATCACGCTGCCAGCCAGTGGTGCGAGAAAACGACCGGCACCCGAATCTGTGACCACTCGGTTGATGGCATTTTCCAGGAGTCGTTCGAGCATGTCCGTTACGCCACCAGCGGGGCGCCTCACGTCAATAACAAAAGCCGGTATGCAGCGCTACCACACCGCCACTTAAGTTGTGATAGTGAACGTCTTCGAGACCGGCCGCGCGCATCATGCCAGCCAGGGTTTCTTGATCGGGATGGCGGCGAATAGACTCCACCAGATAGCGGTAACTATCCTCGTCACCGGTGATAAGCCGGCCAAGCGGTGGTATCAATCCGAATGAATACAGGTCATAGGCGCGGGCAAGTGCCCGTGAGGTGGGCTGGGAAAACTCCAGTACCAGCAGCCGGCCGCCGGGCCTGAGCAGCCGAGCCATCGACGCCAGCGCTGTCGGAATACGAGTTACGTTACGCAGCCCGAATGCAATACTGATGCAATCAAAACCGTACCCAGTGAATGGCAACTTTTCCGCGTCCGCCAGGACAAAGTCGATATTGCCGGCAAAACCAGCATCGCGCATGTGCGCACGGCCGCGATCCAACATCGCCGGGTTGATATCGGCCATCACTACCCGACCATGTGGGCCTACGCGTCGGGCAAAGCGCCGGGCCATGTCGCCGCTGCCGGCGGCAACATCGAGCACCTTCTGGCCCGCTCGCACCGCGCTGGTGTTAGCCGCGAAATCCTTCCACCAACGGTGCGCACCCAGCGACATCAGATCGTTCATCAAGTCGTACCGATCTGCTACCGACCGGAACACGCCACCGACTAACGCAGCCTTGTCGTCGGCAGCGACCTTGCGAAAGCCGAAGTGGGTGGTTTCCTCGCCCGCTGGATGGCTCTGCATTGCGATCATCCTGGTCCCGGCGCCATCTCGTTGCGCGGGTGCTGTGCCTGCTCAAGTCGTTTAAGGCGCGCCTGCCAATAGGCCTGGTAGGGTGTAGTCAGATCGTACAATGTACCGCACCAGTAGATGCTGGTGTCGTGACCGTCGTCAAACTGCATTTGATGCCGCTCCAGCCGACCTGCTGTTTCTCGGCCTGCGGGACCTAGTGCGCTCGCCTGTGCCCGCGCATCTCGGCCGGTGGCGACAACACCTGTAAGTGCTCAAAGGGCAACCCGAACTGGCTTTATCATCGACTGTGGCCTCGAGGGCCCGGGGCTGCCGGCGGCGGATAATATGGCTGGGTCGAGGGTGCGGTAACATAGCGAGCACCAGATAAAAAGGGGGCGATTATAACGCCGCTGGTAGGGGTTCTGGCGCGGGTGGGAACTGGATCAGGGCCTACTTAACCAGCCCGCCACTTCTTCTGCAAAGTAGGTCAGGATCGCGTCGGCCCCCGCACGCTTGAACGCCAACAACGATTCCATGACCACTGCTTTTCGATCGAGCCAGCCGTTGTCGGCAGCGGCACAGAGCATGGCGTACTCTCCGCTGACCTGGTAGACAAAGGTGGGCACGCCGAACTCACTTTTTACCCGCTCGAGTACATCGAGGTAGGGGATGCCTGGCTTGACCATGACCATGTCAGCCCCCTCGGTCAGGTCGAGTTCCACCTCCCGCAACGCCTCATCGGTGTTACCGGGGTCCATCTGATAGGAGTGTTTATCGCCACCAGCGAGGTTGCTGGCCGAGCCGACTGCATCACGAAACGGGCCGTAGAAGGCCGATGCGTACTTAGCCGAGTAGGCCAAGATGCGGGTATTGACGTAGCCCCGCTCTTCCAGCGCCTCACGGATGGCGCCAATGCGCCCATCCATCATGTCAGAAGGCGCGACGATATGGGCACCGGCTTGCGCGTGGCACAGTGCCTGGCGTACCAGAACCTCGACGGTACGGTCATTTGTCACGTAACCGGACTCATCAAGCAACCCATCTTGGCCGTGGCTGGTATAGGGATCCAGAGCCACGTCGGTGATCACACCTAACTCCGGCACCTGCTCGCGCAGTGCACTTACCACGCGCGGTACCAAACCTTGCGGGTTGTATGCCTCTTTGGCGTCGTCGCTCTTGGCATCCGGGCCCACCACCGGAAACACCGCCATGGCTGGAATACCGAGTTCATTGAGCCGAGTGGCTCGTTCTACCAGCAGGTCGATACTCAGGCGGTCGACTCCGGGCATGGAAGGCACACTCTCGCGCCGACCCGTGCCTTCACAGACGAAGACCGGCTGTATCAGATCATCACGTGTGAGCACGGTTTCGCACACCAGTCGCCGACTGAATGCGTCCCGGCGTAGTCGCCGCATCCGGGTCCCAGGGTAAGCGGTCATGATCGGCAATGCTACCTCAGTGGCGCCTACTCGGTTTCTTGCGTCGCACGGCCTGGCCGGCGGACTTTTTAGCTGGAACTTTCTTGTTACTCACCTTTTTCCGGGTGGGTGCTTTTTTTGCGGTTTTTGTCGCCGGGGTCTTTTTCTGGGCCGATTTCTTGGATGGCGTTTTCTTGTTACTCACCTTTTTCCGGGTGGGTGCTTTTTTTGCGGTTTTTTTCGCCGGGGTCTTGGCGACCGCTTTACGGTCAATCGCGGCACGCTCAATCTTGCCGCCGCTGATGACTGTAGCAGCTGCCGGCGCCTTGTTCGACAGTGTATCGGCCACAACCACCTTTTTCTCCAATGGCCGAATCTCGATATCCACGACCTCGCAGATCATGGCAAAGATACCCGTCACATCGGCCATCGCTTCGATAGTGCGCAGTTTGTGCTGAGCCTTGTAATAGGTAATCAGCGGTGCAGTATCCTGCTCATACGCCTCGAGCCTGGTGCGCACGGCTTTCTCGGTGTCATCTGCACGCTGCGCAAAATCATTGGCACCACACTTATCACAGGTACCACGCTTAGTTGGCGGTGAAAAGTACTTATTGTAGATAGCGCCGCAGTTACTACAAGTGAGACGACCAGTGATACGTCGGACCACCAACTCGCGGTCGAGCGCAAGATGCAGGACCAGTTGCAGCGGTCTCCCGAGCCAGCCCAAGCGGGTATCGAGTTCCTGTGCCTGGGGGATATTGCGCGGAAACCCATCAAGGACGAAACCGCGACGGCTCCCGGGACTGCGTAACCGGTCGGTGACGGCATCGATCACGATCTCGTCCGACACCAGTTCACCGGCCTCCATGATAGCTGCGACCTTCTTACCGATCTCGGTCTTGTCAGCCACCGCCATCCGCAGGATGTCGCCAGTGGATATCTGCGGCACTCGGTACTTTTCGGCCATCATCTTGGCCTGCGTGCCCTTGCCCGATCCGGGGGCCCCTAACAACACGATCCTCATGTTCGACTTCTCCGAAAAAGCGATTACCCAACCCTTCCTGCCACCTGGTCACAAGAGTGGGTCAACCCCCTACCACTGGCAGTGTTGCCGGGCCAAGGAGCCAAAAAAAGGGGGCGTAGACTATAGTGGTCAGGGTCAGGGTGTCAATGGGCGTTTGCTGCATAAAGCAGCCCTTCGGGTAGCACAAATCATGTTCAAAACGCCAGAATCAGGTTGCACGCTAGAATAGCCGCGCCGGCTGTTGATTCGAGTAGATGCTGTTCGCGCCGGGGTTACGTCAGTTAAGCATCCGTTAAGCACCAACATATCCAAATGAACGGGATCCCGGATTTCACCCAGGTCCAGATCGAGACTGTCCGCAACCTTCTGCGGGAGCGATATCGCGAGATTATCGACGTACATGTCGCTGACTGCGAGATACTGCTGGAGCCCGGTCACGAAGAACTGACCGAGTGTCCGGCGCTTTTCTGGCATGCCAGCGACGCCAATTTCGTGGTGATCCGTACCAACCAGAACAATTACCGCTGCCAGTTTTTCTATACCCCGAACGACCAATACGGCACCGGGGATGAACAGTACCATGTACTGGACGAGTGCGTGATGGCAGTACTGAAAGTGCAGTCGGATCATGCCCGAGAGAAACACGGCGTGACCTCCGGTGTGACCGGTGCTGATCTTAGCTCCTGAGTCGGTCCCGGCCCCGGCCACAGCCCAGTCTACAACCGAGAAACCTGTCCATGAGTAAACCTAAGAACGCTTTCTACGCCCAGTCGGGCGGTGTTACCGCCGTCATCAACGCCAGCGCCTGTGGCCTGATCGAGGCTGCCCGGGCCCAACGTGGCCGCATCGGCAAGGTCTACGCCGGTCGCAATGGCATCATCGGCGCCCTGACCGAGGACCTGATCGATACCAGCCGTGAAAGTAATAGCGCCATCGCAGCACTAAAACACACGCCCTCGGGCGCTTTCGGTTCCTGCCGCTACAAGTTGAAGAGCCTCGAAGAAAACCGAGCCCAGTACCAACGGCTGATCGAGGTGTTCAAGGCCCATGATATCGGCTACTTCTTCTACAACGGCGGTGGTGACTCCGCCGACACCTGCCTCAAGGTATCGCAATTGTCTCGCACCACCGGCTACCCGATCCAGGCTATTCACGTGCCCAAAACCGTTGACAACGACCTGCCGATCACCGACAACTGCCCGGGTTTTGGCTCGGTGGCAAAATACATTGCCGTGTCCACCCGGGAAGCGAGTTTCGACGTTGCCTCCATGGCTAAGACCTCGACCAAGGTATTTATTGTCGAGGTGATGGGCCGGCACTCCGGCTGGATCGCCGCGGCCGGTGGGATGGCGTCAGACCAGAAAACACCCATCCCGATCGTGATCCTGTTCCCCGAGGTACCTTTTGACCGCCAGCGCTGCATGGCCGCGGTCGCTGAGAAAGTACGCCGCTTCGGCTACTGCTCGGTGGTGGTGTCCGAAGGAGTCCGCGATGCCGGCGGCCGGTTCCTTTCTGACCAGGGCCTACGCGATGCTTTCGGCCACGCCCAACTCGGTGGGGCGGCACCGGTGGTGGCTTCGATGATCAAGGAGGATCTGGATCTCAAGTACCACTGGGCGGTTGCCGACTACTTGCAGCGCGCGGCACGGCACATCGCTTCGGGCACTGACGTGGCCCAAGCCTATGCTGTCGGCAAAGCCGCCGTTGAACTGGCGCTCAAGGGGAAAAACGCCGTGATGGCTGCGATTGTGCGCACTTCAGATCAACCATACCGCTGGCAGGTCGGTGAAGCCAACCTCAAGCGGGTTGCCAATCGGGAGAAGATGATGCCGCGCGGGTTTATCAGCCAGGACGGTTTTGGTATCACCGCCCGCTGCCGCCGCTACCTTGAGCCATTGATGCGGGGTGAAGACTATCCGCCATACGACAAAAATGGGCTGCCCCGCTATGTGCGCCTAAAAAACATTGCGGTTAGGAAAAAACTTGCCCAAAACTTTGCCTTGTGAGCGGCAACTCGCAGCCGAGATCGAACCGTTGCCCACCCTGAGTCAAAACTATGACGGCTGAGGTGCAGCGCGAACACGGCCGAGCCGCGGTCGCTCAATTGATTACGGAGCTAAATCTGGGGCAAATTTTCAAATTCGAATCGAGCATAGACTTCGCGGGACTGCGTTGAGCGCGCCAGCATCCATCTGGCAAGGCAATAGCGCAGGGCGCCCCTCAGGACGAGGCAATATCCTCCAGTTTTCTAGCCCGGATGATCTGGCCGTCGAGGCCCGCGTCGCTGACTGAGCTGCCGTAAGCTACCGTCAGTAACTGGCTGTAGTAGGTCACCGGCATGTTGAAGCGAGTGCCGTAGCGCCGGTTTATTTGCTCCTGGTAGACCTCGACGTTCATCTGGCATACCGGGCAGGGGGTCACCACCATGTCGGCGCCTTGATCAGCCGCGGCTTCGAGAATGTCCTTGATCTGGGCCTGACTCTTCTCGGGCTCCGAGAAAGCCAGTGCCCCGCCACAGCAGGTAACTTTCTGCTCGTAGTCGGTGATCGGTTCGGCCCCGGCCATCTCGACCATCTTGTCCAGATACATGGGGTTCTCGAACGATTCACCGTCGATGCCGAACGGTCGGTTGGTCTGACAGCCCACGTAACCGGCCACCTTGACACCGGCGAGTGGCTTGACCACGGGCCGCGCCAGTTCCTGGTAACCGATGTCCTCGATCAGAGCCTCAACCATATGGCGCACCTCAACCTTGTTTTTGAAATGCAGGTCCAGTCCGCCTTCCTTGAGCACCTCCAGCGCATCCGCCATCAGTGCTCGGTCGCTGTTGAGGCGCTCCTGTGACTCCTTCGTTCCCAGCCAACAGGCCGCGCAGGTGGCAACGATATCCTGGTCTGCGTTGTGCTGTTCGGACAGAGCAATGTTGCGGGCGTTCATGACGTGCCGCGGCAATTCACCGCCCTCGCAGTAACCGATGGACGCGCTGCAGCAGTTCCAGTCCGGAATCTCGTTGAGTCTGATGTCGAGATGCCGGCACATGGACTCCACGGAAGTCATGTAGTTAGAGGCCGAGGCCCGCCGTTCGGATGAGCAGCCCGGGTAAAAAGAATATTCATATTTCGCCATCAGTTGCTCCCAAGGTCAGTCGCCGAGTCCCTTGCGCTGGTCTTCCAGTAGCCGTGCTTTGGCAAGCATGCGTTGTAGTTCGCCTGCACCCCGGCAGCCTTTTTGCCCGACCAAGCCAAATGGATTGAGGCGGCCCGTACGCAGCAAGCCGATGCCGACCTTGCGCATGGCCCAGGTCTGGTGCAGGCCGCTGATAAACCCGTCCATGAAATACAAGCCCAGCGAAAGTTTCAGTTCGTTGACCCGGCCGCCACGTACGATGTTTGTCCAGAACATCCGGGCGAAACGTCGGGTTGGGTTGGTTTGGGGCGCCAAGCCCAGCCGGTGGGCATAGTTGGCCAGACCGTGCATGATGTGGGTGATCGGGAGCTCCCGCGGACAACGCACCACGCAGTTGTAGCAGGAAGTGCACATGAACATCGACTCGGTCGCAAGCACGGCCTCGCGCTGGCCAGCACGAATCATCATAAACAGTTCCTGTGGCGAGTGCTGCCAGTGCGAGCCGAACGGGCAAGACCCGGAACACACTCCGCATTGCATGCACATCTTGACCCAGCGGCCTTCTTCCACGTTATCTTCGACTTCCCGCAGAAAATCGTTGCGGTAGTTACCTAGCGCGGCCGTGTTTATGTCCTTCATCGGCGCTCCTTAGAATCCCTTGAACGGATTCATGCCGATCGCGTCTATCTTGGCAGCGTACTGGTTGATAAGCGCCGGTATCCTATGAATGTCAGTGATTTCAACCTCGTAGGTTTCCACCCGCTCCGTCTCCAGTTGCAGTTGCTGTAGGGTGTCGCCAATCTTGCTCATACGGTAATGGGCGAGTTCCGAACCCTTGACAAAATGGCACTGGTAGTTTTCACCCTTCTTGCAGCCCATCAGCATGATCCCATCGTAGCCACTGTTTAGTGCATCGGTCACCCAGATGGCATTGACCGAACCCAGACAGCGTACCGGGATCACCCGCACGAAGGCGCTGTAGCCCAACCGGTTGAAGCCGGCTATATCCAGTGCTGGGTAGGCATCGTTCTCGCAAGCGAGAATCAATATGCGTGGCTTTTCATCAAACTCGTCCGGCATGTCGACCGCCTTGATCTGCTGGCCGACAGTATCCACCGAGTAGTTGTCGAAAGAAATGACCCGTACCGGGCAGGCCCCCATGCAGGTCCCGCAGCGCCGGCAACGGCTCTCGTTGAACACCGGATAACGCTGCTCATCTTCGTCAATGGCCCCAAAAGGGCACTCGACGGTACAGCGCTTGCATTGAGTACAGCCTTCCTTTCTAAACAATGGAAAACTGAGATCCCCCGAGCGCGGGTGGGCCGCACGGCCGAGCGCGGCATTCTCGATTGCCTGGATGGCCTTTAATGCGGCCCCAGTCGCGTCCTCTACCGCCTGGGCGATGTCCATGGGCCGGCGTACTGGGCCACAGGTATAGATACCGGTCCGGCAAGTTTCATAGGGAAAACAGATGAAGTGTGAATCCGAGAAACCATGCGCCAACTGCGGCACATCCGGACCCTGCCGATAGCTGAGGTTGAGAATAGACTCGATCGGCCCCTCTACCCAGCTTGGTACGTTGGCCGCTAATGGTGCCTGGACCCCGCCGCTATCGGTCCCACTCTCATCGATCACCTGCATCTCACGGTCAATGCCGGTATTGGGTACCTGGCCGGTTGCCAGCACCACCAGATCCGCGGCCAGGCTTACTGTCTGATCCAGGATTAAGTCGGTGAAACACACCACTGGCCTGTCACCACCAATTTTGACCTCGCTGACAACACCCTTGGTGAAAGTCACGCCCTTGCGCTGGGCGCTGCGGTAGAAATCCTCACCATTGCCCGGGGTTCGCAGGTCCGAGTGGATGATGGCCGTGTCGACCGCAGGGTTAGATGCCTTGAAGTACATGGCCTGTTTGATGCTGGTATTGCAGCAATGGCCCGAGCAGTAGGGCAGGTGGCCGGGCGTCTCGCTGCGCTGGCCCGCACACTGAATAAAGACCGCATTCTCCACTGGCTTGCCGTTGGAGGGTCGCAGCAGGGGGCCGCCAGCGGCGGCGCGAGCAAGGCTCTCAAGACCAGCTTGATCGATTACGTCCGGGCTGGCACCAAAACCGAGATGGGTGAGCGCACTCACATCATGGCTACGAAAGCCCGTTGCCTGGACAATCGCGCCAACGTTCTCGGTACAGGCGGCGCCACTTTCGAGCGCGATGTCTACAGTGAACTGCCCTGGGGCACCGCTGGTCCGGGTTACCGTGGACTGCGTGAACACCGCGATACCGGAGTCGGCCTTAATGCGGCTCACCAGGTCTGTTACTCCGGGATCCTGCGGGTCAGCAAAGGGCTCGGTAACAGGTACACGCCGATACAGACGAGCAGTCCAGCCGCCCAAGGTTGCTTCCTTTTCGACCAGCAATACCTCGTAACCGGCACCGGCTGCTTCGAGGGCTGCAGTCATGCCGCTCACCCCGCCACCCACCACTAGGACCCGTCGATTCCCACCAACATCTGCGTTGCCATCTGGCTGGCGCATATACCGCGCCTCGGCACAACCCATGCGAACGTAGTCGGCGGCCATCTCCTGGGTGGTCTCGCGCGCCTCATCGGTGTCGGGCTGGGACCAGATTGCACCCTCGCGTAGATTAGCGCGCGCCACCGCCACGTCATCGAACACAAAAGCATCAGTCTTCGCTCGGCACGAACAGGCAGCGATCATTACATGGCTGACGCCCTCGTTGGCTATATCGTCGCGGATCATGGCCACCCCGGCTACGTTGCAAAGGACGGCATGCTGGCGCACCACCTGCGCTTGTCCCTCGCTGTCGGCCAGGCTGGCGAGCGCATCAACATCCAGCCGCTGCGACAACCCGCAGCCGCCGCAGATGTAGGCACCCAGTTTGATCGGCTCTGCCATTATGAGTCCCGTATTCGCTGACTTCAGGCCGCTTCCGGGCGGGCCACGGTATTGACGGCCTTGACCGCACGCATGGCAGCGGCGGTGGCGCTTTGCACTGCGCGGTTCACATCCAACGCGTTGCTAGCGCATCCGGCACCAAACAGCGCGCCGTTTTCCGGCTGCAGTTCGATGAAACCGCTACGATCAAGCGCAACGCCGGGGCTAACAGTCTGCATGTCAAGACTCGGCTGCATGCCGATCGCCAGAACGACCAGGTCGTGTCGGTTGGCATAACGGTGATACCCCTCAGTGTCGACCCCGTGCAGAACCAGATCACTGGTCCCCTGATCCTGCTTGATCTGTGCCACCTTGGATTTAACGAACTTGACCTTCTGGTCTGCTTGCACCATGCGGTAGAAGCCCTCGAAGCGGTCGATCGACCGGATGTCTATGTAATAAATGGTGGCCACCGCATTCGAGTCATCACCGTAGCGTTCGCCGATGTAGGTGGACTGCTTGAGTGACGCCATGCAGCAGATGCGCGAACAATGACTGAGATGATTGCGATCGCGAGACCCGGCACATTGGATGAAGGCGATGTTGCGAGCTTCCTCACCGTCGGATGGTCGCAACAGTTTGCCACCGGTAGGTCCGAAGGGGTCCATCATGCGTTCGAACTCAACGCTAGTGACCACATTGCGGTAGCGGCCATAGCCGTAGGGCTGGATGCGCTCAGCCGCGTATGGCTGCCAGCCAGTGGCGAAGATTACGGCACCGATGTCGAACTCGATCACCTTTTCGATCATATTTAGATCGATTGCGTTATAGCGGCAGGCATCTTTTGCCGCCTGCGCCTCAGAACTGCCGATGATCGAGGGATCGAGCAGGTAGCGCTGCGGATAGGCCATATTGTGCGGCAGGTAGGCGGCCTTGATGCGGCTCATCCCATAATCAAAGGGGTTGTCGACCTCACTGGTGACCGCATCTGCACAGGCGCCGCAGGCGGTGCAGTTCTCGTTAACGTAACGTGGCCGCAGCCGGACTCTGGCACTATAGGCGCCGGCGACTCCCGAGATATTTTCCACCTGGGCCAGGGTCAGTAACCGGATATTACGGTTAGCCCGCAAACGTCGTTGGTTGATCTCCTGGCCGCAACTAGGCCGACAGAGTTTGGGGAAATATTTATATAGTTGCGCGACCCGACCGCCGAGAGACGGGCCCTTCTCTACCAGGATCACCTGCTTGCAGCACTCGGCTGCCTCCAGCGCCGCCGTCATGCCACTGATACCGCCGCCCACCACTAGGATGGTTTCACTAGTCGCGACGGCATCGGTCATAAATTCATCCTCTTCTCGCGCGCCGTTGCCCGAGACTGCGCGGGCCAGAAAAGCGCGGGCAGCTGCGAGCTGGCGCCGATTGCGGCAGCCCAGTTGTAAAGCGCGAGCAACGCCGGACTATAAGGGTAACTCCAACAAGCTCGCTACCGCGCAGCGGAGTATTAACGATTCAAATTTCAAATATAGGGATAGACTCCCTATATTGTTCACCGGCCACAAAGCATGAACCCAGTCGTCGCTACGGCTAGACTAGGCCTACCAACTTGACCATTTCTACCCTATCGCAGCCAGGGTCTTTCACCACAGGCGGCATTGGTTTTACAGCATGAAACCCGATAGCGGCGCCAGCCTCCTCATTCAAGCCGAACCGTTCTACGCGGCTCAAGCAGCCGAAGTCGATCTGTTCGAGGCTGCCTGGCACAACCGCATACCGTTACTGCTCAAGGGACCGACCGGCTGCGGTAAAACGCGCTTCATGGAACACATGGCCTGGCGCCTCGAGCGCCCGCTGGTAACCGTCTCTTGCCACGACGACCTGACCGCATCGGACCTGGTCGGCCGTTACCTGATAATCGGCGGTGAGACCGAGTGGATAGATGGCCCGCTGACGCATGCGGTGCGCATCGGTGCTCTGTGCTACCTCGACGAGATCGTCGAAGCGCGCAAAGACACCACAGTGGTGATCCACCCATTAGCTGATGACCGGCGGGTGTTACCAATCGAGAAAACCGGGGAGTTGCTCAAAGCGCCGGCTGAGTTCTGCCTCGCGATCTCCTACAACCCCGGCTACCAGAGCGTACTCAAGGACCTCAAGCAAAGTACACGCCAGCGCTTTGTCGCTATCGACTTCGACTACCCGGAGCCGGCGCTGGAGGAGCACATCGTGGTGCGCGAGTCCGGCATTGACCAACACACCGCCGCACTGCTGGTACGCTACGCGGGTATGACTCGCAATCTCAAGGGGAACGGTCTTGAGGAAGGGGCCAGCACCCGCCTGCTGGTACATGCAGCCAAGTTGCTGCAAAGCGGGGTCGCGCCGCATGCGGCCTTGCGCGGCGCCATCGCCGAGCCACTGACCGACGAACCCGAGATGCGCGCAGCAGTCAATGAACTGGGTGCGTCGCTGTTTTGAACTGACCATAGCCCAACTGGCGTCTTTGCCTCATAACGCATAGGATAATGCTTCCCGGCTGTGAACAAGCACGGGGGCCTAATACCTTAAAGCAAGGGATTTTTTCGATGAGTAAGATTCATCCGGCACCGGTGCTGGGTGTGATTGGCGGCAGCGGCCTCTACGAGATTGCGGACCTTGAAGATGTGGTCTGGCGAGCGGTGGTAGGGCCCTGGGGCGAACCCTCGGACGAGTTGCTGTTCGGACGCCTTGACCAAATGCAGCTGGTTTTCCTGCCGCGCCATGGCCGCGGCCACCGCCACAGCCCCAGCACCATCAACTACCGTGCCAACATAGACGCATTAAAACGTGCGGGGGTAACCGACATCATCTCGTTGTCCGCGGTCGGTTCTTTCCGCGAGGACCTCTCTCCGGGCACTTTTGTCATCGTCGACCAGTTCATCGACCGCACGTTTGCACGGGAGAAAAGTTTTTTCGGTACCGGTATGGTGGCACATGTCTCCATGGCCCACCCAGTCAACCAGCGACTCGGCGACTGGTGCGAAGCTGCCTGTAATGAGATCGCTATCCCCGTGCACCGCGGCGGTACTTATCTCGTCATGGAGGGGCCGCAATTCTCCACCCTGGCCGAATCCCACCTGTACCGCGGCTGGGATTGTGACGTTATTGGTATGACCAACATGCCCGAAGCCAAACTCGCCCGTGAAGCGGAGATTCCCTACTGTACCGTGGCCATGGTGACCGACTATGACTGCTGGCACCCGGACCATGACAACGTCGTGGTCGCGGACATCATCCAAGTGCTGCTGGATAATGCCGACAAGGCCCGCGCGCTGGTGCGAGCCGTAGCCAAGCGTATGCCGCAGCGCCCCCTGCACTGCCCATCGGGCGACGACCAGGCACTTGACGCGGCAGTGATCACGGCACCGGCGGCGCGTGACCCGGCAACCCTCGCCAGGCTGGACGCGGTGGCCGGGCGGGTGCTGGTGTCTACAGAGGACGAGGAATGAAAATTCGAGAATTGATTCGCTCAATACCCGACTATCCCAAGCAAGGGGTCATTTTTCGTGACATTACGACGCTCTTGCAGAACCCGGTCGGCTTTCGCCGCGCCGTGGACGAACTGGTCCAGCCGTTTGCCGGCAGTGGTATCCACTGCGTAGCTGGCATCGAGGCACGCGGCTTCATCCTCGGCGGTGCCGTGGCCCACCAGTTGTCGGTTGGATTTATTGCAGTGAGAAAAAAGGGCAAATTACCCTGGCAGACGATGTCGGTCGAATACGAACTGGAATACGGCACTGACGAGGTCGAGATTCACACCGACAGCTTGCATCAGGGAGAGCGGGTGCTGATCGTCGATGATCTCATTGCCACGGGCGGCACGGCCTGCGCGGCAGTCGATCTGCTCGGCAAAGCCGGTGGTCAAGTGGTGGGTGCAAGCTTTGTCATCGACCTGCCGGACCTCGGCGGACACGAGAAACTCGAGGCTATGGGCGTGCCGGTACGCACCCTGGTCAGTTTCGCCGGCGACTGACAGTCGCGCTGTTGCGCGCGGTTCCAGCGCCGTCAGGGGTCGGGTAAAACCAGCGGTGGACGCCCAGCGCGGGCGCGGATTCGGTCGATGGTGCGGTGCACCGCACCCTGGCTGATGATCCAGTATTCAAGGCGTCGTTTGCCCGGAAAATCCAGCAGACTGATGCCGATCAGGATCGTCAATACGCCCTGGCCCGGAAGCACCAGCATCAAGATACCCATAATAAGCGCCAGTGCGCCAAGCGTGTTTTTTAGTACGTGGGTCGTCAGGCGCAGTAGCGGGTGCCGCCGCCACCAGGTATCTGGGGTGGGGTGGGGGCGGACAAAATAGTCGGGGCTCATCCGGCCTATGGCGACAAATACCAAGCCTGCGTAAACGATAATCAGCAACAGCGAGCCCGCGAACACCCCGGTCAGGATGCCGGGGTGAGTTCGCGCCCAGTCAAAAAGCGCAACAATGCCCTCTACCATACCGCGCTCCAGTTAGTCCGGCGAAACCTCTTCAATGCTAGCCAGCCTGCGTGTACACAGACGCCAGTATTACCTGCATCCGATTGTGGTCTATAGCACGCGGCCCATAACGGCCGGTCCGAGGGGAGTCTGCCCTAGGCTGTAATCACTGACAAATGCGCAGTGCTTGCGCCTCTTAGGCGTAGTTATACTCAGCCACAGCCAGCAACCCTCAGTACCCCCTTATTTATCTCTTCGTGAACCCCTCTCGGCCTACTTTAGGTGCTGTGGCACTGGAACAGCGCCTCGAGGAGATGCTGGACGCAGTGCTTTCTTCCCGGCGTACGGTACAAAAGCCGGCCGCAGCCCTCGCTCGGTGCTCGCCGGCCCAGCAGACGTTCGCCCTGCACTGGCTGGACGTCATCATCCGTACCAATTCCGAGATGGGTTTCCAGTTCATCAGCCATGCGCCCCGGGCTTTTGCCTTACTGGACCTTATGGCGGTAGAAGACTGGGTCATCGCAGCGATGGATGTCTACGACCGCCGGGGTTTGTACCCGGGAAGCGAGGCCTTTGCGGCGGTAGAGAATTTTGCACAGCAAAGGCAGCAGCGCCCCTTCACGGCCAGTTTGAATGATGTTGTAGCGACGCTGCATTACTACCTCCAAGGGCTGGCGGGTAGAACCTTACACATAAGCCCCGCCGACAGTACTTACACCAACACAGAGGTCTTATTTCTGCCGGCCAGCCTGACCCATTACTCATCCAGGGTCGATAACTTAGCACTGTACCGGTTGAGTACAGCACAGCTATGGGCCCAGACCCGCTACGGCACGTTCAAACGCGAGGCGCCAGATGACTCGCCGTTGTCCGAACAACTAGCTCACTACCCGGATACCCAGCGGGCACGTTTCCTGTTCATGGCTCTAGAAAATACGCGCCTGGAGGCCTGTATCCGACGCGACCTGCCAGGATTGGCGCGGCAGATGGACCGACTGGAAACGGATAGCACAATGGCAGCTGACAACGGCTGGAACCGCGGCATCGCACCGCTACAGACCGGGGTCGCATCGGTCAAGGATACTTTGGCCCAGCTCGCCCGCTTTTATGGGGGCCCTGTCAATCCACCACCACTTCGACCATGGTGGGCAACATTCCGGTTCGAACTCGCAGAGGCAACTGTAGAGGCGCGCAGTGAACACGAAGGCGATCAACTGCAAGCACAATTGGCAGAATTACTGGAAACACTGGGCAGCGAGCGTGAACGGGCGTCCGCCAGAATCGAGATCAGCCAAGCGGATGACGAACCCGGGGCAGCAGAGATGATTCTAGAGATCAACGGCGAGCCGGTCAGTCCTCCTGCGAAGTGCAAGGCTTTGCTGCAGTCCTTGTTGCTTGACTTCGATGAGGTGCCCCGGGAATTCCTACGCCCGGCCGGTGGCGGCGGCGGCGACTACGATGCAAAAGCCGTCGTCCCGCCCCAGCCCGAAAGCGTTTGGAAGAATGCTTACCGCGAGCCAAGCACCCATTATTACGACGAATGGGATTTTCGGCGGCGCCATTACCGCAAGCGCTGGTGCGAGTTACGAGAACTCGACATGCGTCCCGACGACGCCAGTTTTGCACGACAAACCATTGAAAAATATAGTGGTTTGGTGATGGAACTGCGGCGCACCTTCGGCGCTCTGCGCACTGTTGACCAGCGCCGCCGTGGTCAGAATACGGGGGACGAGATCGACCTGGACGCGCTGGTACAGGCGCGGGCGGATGCGGCCACCGGGCGGGAGATGACCGATCAGGTTTTCTCGCGTTTGCACAAGATGGAACGCGATATCGCCGTGATCTTCATGGTGGATGTCAGCGGCTCGACCAAGGGCTGGATCAACGACGCCGAGCGCGAGTGTCTGGTGCTGTTGTGCGAGGCGCTGGAGATACTCGGCGACCGCTATGCCATCTACGGCTTCTCCGGTATGACCCGCAAGCGCTGCGAACTGTATCGCATAAAGCGCATGGATGAAGCCTACTCCGACACGGTAACCGCGCGTATCGCCGGCATCCGGCCGCAGGACTACACGCGCATGGGCGTTACCATCCGGCACTTAACGAAATTACTCACTCAAACCGATGCGCGGACCCGCTTGTTGATCACACTGTCCGACGGCAAGCCGGACGACTATGACGGCTACCGTGGTGAGTACGGTATAGAGGACACCCGCCAAGCATTAATCGAGGCCAAGCGCGCCGGCATTCATCCTTTTTGTATCACCATCGACCGCGAGGCTCGGGACTACCTGCCGCACATGTATGGAGCAGTCAACTACACCTTGGTCGAGGAGGTCTGCCAATTGCCAATCAAGGTATCTGACATCTACCGGCGACTGACCACGTGAGTCGGCGCCTAAACAAGTGGGCGCAGGTAGTCTTTTTTTAGCCATTTAAGTGGCGTCATCAAAAATATTTGACCTCCCTATATGTTGGGCGTATGCTCAGTTAAGCGCCACAACATATTGTGTTACCCCCCAGGCCTACCAAAAATAAAGTGGCGTACGAAAATTGTTAAACCGGTGTAGTTAACAACTAGAGCCGACGTCTTTTTAGGTGTCGATTCTGGGGGCTTGTTTGCCCTGCGAGGAGTTAGAAAAAAATGAAATCCGCTCAATCAGCACAGGCTTTGAGCGCCACCGATATTGTCTACCAACCGGCTTCGGTCGACATTTGGGACAAGAAATACCGCCTTAAGACCAAAAGCGGTGACCCGCTGGACCAAACTATTGACGATACCTACGAACGGGTGGCGCGAGCCCTGGCAGAGGTAGAGCAGACCCCGGAAAAGCGCGACCAGTGGTTCGAGGAATTCCTCTGGGCTTTGCGCAGCGGGGCGATCCCCGCTGGGCGGGTGGTCTCCAACGCCGGTGCCCGAGAGCACAAGCCAGCTACCAGCACCATCAACTGCACGGTGTCCGGCGCTATCCCCGACTCAATGCAGGGAATCCTGAGCAAAACCCACGAGGCCGGCCTCACCCTGAAGGCAGGCTGCGGCATCGGCTACGAGTTTTCAACCCTGCGGCCTAAGGGAGCGTTCGTCAGCGGCGCAGGAGCCTACACCTCGGGACCGCTATCTTTCATGGACATCTATGATGCCATGTGCTTCACGGTATCCTCGGCGGGTGGCCGCCGCGGTGCTCAGATGGGCACCTTCGATATCTCGCACCCGGACGTGACCGAGTTCATCCGCGCCAAGCGTGAGGATGGCCGCCTGCGTCAGTTCAATCTTTCCTGCTTAATTACCGACAAATTCATACAGGCCATCAGAGAAAACCGCGACTGGGATTTGGTGTTTCCCGCCAACGAAACCGAGATCAAAGACGAAAAAAACCGTATCGTATGGCGTCATTGGCCAATCACAGACGGCTACACCGTGAACGACACCGGCGAAGTAGCCTGCAGGGTATATCGGACCATCCCGGCCCGGCGACTGTGGAACCTCATCATGTCTTCGACCTACGACTACGCTGAACCGGGTTTCATCCTGATAGACCGCATTAATGAGATGAACAACAATTGGTTCTGCGAAGAGATTCGCGCAACCAACCCCTGCGGCGAACAACCGCTGCCACCTTACGGCAGTTGCCTGCTGGGCTCGATCAACCTGACCCGATTCGTCGAAGATGCTTTCACTCCAGCCGCGCACTTCAACTGGCAGCGTTTCAGGCGGGTCGTCGCCGTATTCTCGCGGATGCTGGATAACGTGGTCGAAATTCACGGTTTGCCACTTAAACAACAGGCTGAAGAGATACGTTACAAGCGTCGCCACGGTATGGGTTTTCTGGGACTTGGCTCAACGCTCACCATGTTGCGCATGAAATATGGTGGTGCCGAGTCGCTCGAGTTCACTGAGCGCGTAACGCGAGAAATGGCGCAGGTAGGCTGGGAAACCGGCATCGAACTGGCCGAGGAGAAAGGCGCAGCGCCGATTATGCTGGATGAGTTTAAGGTGACCGGGGAGATGCTTGCACAACGCCCAGAAATGGCCCGTGACGGCTACCAGAGAGGTGACAAGGTACCTGGCTCGGTGCTAATCGCCAAATACAGCCGCTACATGCAACAGTTCCCGACTGAGCTCACCGACCGTATCGCCGAGCGCGGCGCGCGCTACAGCCATCACACCTCGATCGCGCCTACCGGCACCATCAGTTTGTCGCTAGCCAACAATGCCAGCAACGGCATCGAACCCTCTTTTGCCCACCTCTACAGCCGCAACGTGATCCGTGAAGGGCGCAAAACTAAGGAAAAGATAGAGGTGCTTTCATATGAGCTACTGGCTTACCGGGAGTTGGTCAACCCACAAGCAGGCCCAGGGCTCGACGGCGATAACGCCCTGCCAGAATACTTTGTAAACACCGACGACATCAGCCCTAAACAGCACGTTGACGTGCAAGCTGCAGCGCAAAAGTGGGTCGACTCGTCTATCTCCAAGACTGCCAACGTGCCGTCTGATTTCCCATTCGAGAAATTCAAGGACATCTACCTGTATGCCCACCAACAAGGCCTCAAGGGGTGTACCACTTTCCGCTTCAACCCCGAGGTGTTCCAGGGTGTACTGGTCAAGGAAGAAGATCTCGAGAATACCATTTACCGCTTTACCCTGGATGACGGCGAGATAATAGAGGTCAAGGGCAACCAAGAGGTCGAGTACGACGGCGAGACTCACACCGCCGCCAACCTGTATGACGCCCTCAAAGAAGGCTATTACGGCAAGTTTTGAAGGAATCACAGTGACTATCAAGATCGGCAAGCAAATCTCCGAGTTCGAGGTAATCCCAAATACCGAGCCCGAGTTAGAGCAGGCAAAGCCCGCTGCTGCGAGCAGCTTCATTCCCGGTGGTGAAGATTTGCCGGCCAACGTCGTGCAGATGCACGAGAAGGTCGAGCGGCCGGAGATGCTGGTGGGCAGCACCTACAAGATCAAAACTCCACTGTCAGACCACGCCCTTTACGTCACTATCAACGACATTGTCTTGAATCCCGAGACACCCTATGAGAAGCGCCGCCCCTTCGAAATCTTCATTAACTCGAAAAACATGGACCATTTCCAGTGGATCGTGGCGCTTACACGGATCATCTCGGCCGTGTTCCGCAAGGGTGGCGATGCAACCTTCTTAGTTGAGGAACTTCGCAGCGTATTCGACCCGCAGGGCGGTTACTTCAAACGTGGCGGCAAGTACACGCCATCGCTGGTAGCTGAGATCGGTGATGCCATCGAGAGTCACATGCGAATGATCGGTATGATCCTCGACGAGGGCCTGGACGAGCGCCAGCAAAAACTGCTCGACGAGAAGCGTCGAATTTTCGAGGACCGGGTTAAAACCACCGGTACGGTCAACTCAGAGGCCACCGATTTCCCAGCCGAGTCCAGGTTGTGCCTGAAATGCCAGACCAAAGCAGTGGTCCTGCTTGATGGCTGCATGACCTGCCTCAGCTGCGGCGATTCTAAGTGCGGCTGAGCGGCCAGTATTGCTTAAACACGATCGCCTGCCCCCCCAACCCCTTTGAGTTAACCTGCTCAGGGTGGGTTTACAACCCGGCGCTGTGACTTCCCCTGAAAAGTGGCCGTGGCGAGGCCAAATTACCACTCTACGATAGCGCCGATAAGCTCTGTTTCAACTCGGCGATGGAATTCATACACTAGCACGCTATCGTATCCTGCGGCGAGTGAAGAGCAAGCGGACAACATAACTTACTTGGCGAACTAGCCCCCGCTGTCCCAGTTGATCGTTGCGGAGAACACTATGAGCACGAAAAAGACCTTCGGCTTTGATACCTTAAGCCTGCATGCTGGCCAGCGACCGGATGCTGCCACCGGGGCCCGGGCGACTCCGATCTACCAGACCGCGTCCTATGTATTCAAGAGTCCGGACCATGCCGCGGCACTTTTTAACGTAGAGCGTGCCGGGCACGTCTACTCGCGTATCACCAACCCCACCACGGCCGTGCTGGAAGAACGTATAGCGGCGCTTGAAGGCGGCGTTGGCGCAATTGCCACGGCCAGCGGCCAAGCTGCCTGTCACCTCGCCATCGCCACTGTGCTGGGTGCCGGTTCGCATATCGTCTCCTCACGCTCGCTCTATGGTGGCACCCACAACTTGCTCGAATACACGCTGCCGCGCTTTGGCATCGAGACCACCTTCGTCAACCCGCGCGAGCCTGAGGCTTTCGCTGCGGCTATCCAGCCCAATACCCGGCTGCTGTTCGGCGAAACGCTGGGCAACCCTGGCCTTGAAGTACTCAACATACCAGCAGTAGCTGAGGTCGCCCACGGTCACGGCTTGCCACTGATGATCGACTCCACTTTCACCACGCCGTACCTGTGCCGGCCATTCGATTTGGGTGCCGATATCATTTTTCACTCGGCCACTAAGTTTTTGAGCGGGCATGGCGTTGTGATTGGCGGCTTGGTGGTCGACGGCGGCCGCTTCGACTGGGAGGGTTCGGGCAAATTCCCAACCCTCACCGAGCCTTATGCTGGCTTTCACGACATGGATTTCGTTGAGGAATTTGGCCCAGCAGCCTTTATCACCCGAGCCCGCAAGGAAGGCGCACGTGATTTCGGCGCCTGCATGAGCCCAACTACTGCCTTTCAGGTGTTGCAGGGCATGGAAACCCTGCCGTTACGAATGTGCCGGCACGTGGACAATACCCGGGCCATAGTGGACTTTCTTGCGCAGCACGATGCGGTCGACTGGGTTAGTTATCCCGAGCAGCCCGAGCACCCGGATTTTGAGCTTGCTAAAGCATTGCTGCCTAAAGGCTGCGGGGCCGTGTTCAGCTTTGGAGTCAAAGGCGGCCGCGAAGCAGGGCAGCGCTTTATCAGCCGGGTAGAACTACTTTCACACCTTGCCAACGTGGGCGATGCCAAGTCGCTGGTGATTCATCCGGCAAGCACCACTCACCACCGTATGGATGCGCAAGCACTGGAAGCAGCGGGCATCTCAGAAGGTCTGATCCGCCTGTCCGTCGGTCTGGAAGATCCGGATGACCTGACCGAAGACCTCGACCGGGCACTGCGCGCATCTCAGAAAGGTTGAGGGGGCGCAAGCATCATGGAACTTAACACCCCACAGGGAATCCTGTTCGGCTACGCGGGCGCTCGGGTCCACCAACCTGGGCAAAAGGCTGTTGTTTTTATTCACGGTACTGGGATGGATCACACCGTTTGGGTACTGCCATCGCGCTACTTTGCGCGCCATGGCTACAACGTGCTGGCCCCGGACTTGCCCGGGCACGGCCGCTCGGGCGGCGCGCCAGCCCCTACCATAGACGCCATGGCCGACGCTGTGGTTGCGGGCATGAGCGCAGCGGGTATCGAACAAGCGGCGCTGGTTGGCCACTCTATGGGCTCGCTGGTCGCTCTGTCAGCTGCTGGCCGCTATCCTGACCGGACGCGGGCGCTGGCCCTTATCGGCAGCACTGCGCCCATGGCCGTACACCCCAAGTTGCTCGAACACGCTGAAAAGAACGACCACGCAGCCATCGATATGCTGACTTACTGGGGCTACAGTAAGGGCGCGCAATTGGGCGGCAGCGAAACGCCAGGGTTGTGGATGGCGGGCAACCCCCTACGGTTGCTTGAACGCGCCGCCGATGACGTCATCCACATTGATCTTGCGGCTTGTCAGGCGTACCACGCCGGCCTAGCACACGCGCAGGCGGTTCAGTGCCCAACGCTCTTC
>Ga0208699_1000010_pt1 | contig 50203 bp, 49 predicted proteins | sample DeeseametaMP2097_FD_185489 | JGI IMG/M metagenome (GOLD analysis project Ga0208699, IMG submission 185489) | Marine microbial communities from the Deep Pacific Ocean - MP2097 (SPAdes) | ecosystem: Environmental > Aquatic > Marine > Oceanic | place: North Pacific Ocean | collected 2011-05-26 | reverse complement strand
GCCACTGTCTGGGGGGCGAGGACCGTCACCCATCTGTGAGAAGGCATAACGGATCATCTTTCGTCTAAGTGGTGGGATCAGAATGAGAAAACCGAAGCCGTCGGTAAAAAACCCCGGGGTAAGCATGAGTGCTCCCGCGATCAGGAGAGCCAGCCCCTCTGCCAGTTCAAAGGCCGGGATCTGCTCTTGTTGCAGCTTTTGCCTAACGCGCAGAAAGGTGGAAAACCCCTGGAAACGGATCAGTCCTGCTCCGGCAACCGCTGTTGAGACCACCAACAGGATGGTCCAGCCGACACCGACCACACTACCCACCTCAATCAAAAACCAGATCTCAACCAGGGGAATGATCAGAAATAAGGCAAAAAGGGCTGGCAACGGTCTCATCTTATTCGGTTTCCTCTTATCAATGGGGCCAGATTTCATCCACAGCATGGAGGATCCGATCCATATGTTGGTTGAGCCGATGGTCTCCACCGGGAATCACCTCTACTTTGAAATCTGTGGAGGGTGGCCTCTCTTCAAGGTGCCTGCTGATCTCCACAGGAACCACCTCATCCAGCTCCCCATGGAGGACCCGTAGGGGAGCCTCCAGAGAGAGGGTGTCAAGGTCAATGGTACACCGGTTGGCATCTTGGAGGATATCAGCGTGGAGGGTATAACCCTCTCCACTGATGGGATCGGAAAAGGTGTAGAGCCTCTCTTTTTGCCATTGGGCAATCAGGGGTGGGGGCAGGGCGCCAAAGTAGTACTGGATAAAGTTGATTGCCGGAGCGATCAATACAAGGCCGGCCACCCGTTTTGGATGATATTGAGCAGCAAGCAGGGAGAGCCAACCCCCAAAACTGGAGCCGACCAGAACCACGGGGCGTGGTGCGAGCCACTCGATGACGGTCTCCAACTCCTCCAGGCTCCGGGAGGTGCGAAAAGTACCCAGATCATTGCCGCCATGGGAGTGGTCTGCCATATTGAAACGCAGCCAGCTGCGCCCCCTCTCGGCGGCCATCTCAACCAGGGCGATGGACTTTTCACCCTCCATACTTGAGCGGAATCCGTGGACAAAGACCCCCACTGGACCCTCCTCATCCCCGGGAAGCAGGCAGAGCTCAAGAGGTGTACGCTGGGGGCGGTTGATGAGGTGGCGCTGTTCCGCGGTTCTTGTCATCCTAAGGACGTTGAGGGGTTGATTTGCATCCATCCAGTAATGGGGGCTCTTTACCTGCTTTTCCAGAGGTTATACTCTTCTTTTTCAGATTCTCCATTTACCCCTCTTATTAGGATATCGCTGTGACAACTCTTATCTGTGGCTCACTCGCCTATGACACTATCATGGTGTTCCCAGATCGCTTCAAGAACTACATCCTTCCCGACCAGATCCATATCCTCAATGTCTGCTTCGTCAATCCGGAGATGCGGCGTGAATATGGGGGATGTGCCGGCAATATCGCCTACAGCCTCAAGCTCCTTGGGGGAGACCCCCTTCCCATGGGGACAGTCGGGAGTGACTTCCAGCTCTATCGTCAGCGGTTTCAGGAGCTAGAGATCCCCGACCACCACCTTACTGAGCTCGAAGGGCTGTTCACCGCCCAGTGTGTCATCACCACAGACCTCGACAACAACCAGATTACGGCCTTTCACCCCGGCGCCATGGATCAGGCCCACAAGAACCGGGTGGCCGATGCCGAAGGGGTGGCTCTGGGGATTGTCGCCCCCGATGGGCGTGAGGCCATGCTCCAGCACGCGGCCGATTTTGCTGAGCTTGGGACCCCCTTCATTATGGACCCGGGCCAGAATCTTCCTCTTTTTAACAAACAGGAGCTGCTCGGCTTTGTTGATCAGGCCACCTGGCTGGTGATGAACGATTACGAGTCCCAGCTGCTGATGGACAGGGTCGAATCGCCCCTCGAGGCGTTGGTCGATCAGCTTGAGGCGATAGTGGTGACCCGCGGTGCGGAAGGCTCACGGATCTATACCAATGGCAGTGTGTTAGAGATTCCTGCAGTTCATGTGGAGGAGCCCGTTGATCCCACAGGCTGTGGCGATGCTTTCCGGGCAGGGATGCTCTATGGTCTGGCCAGGGGGTGGCAGTGGGAAGTTACCGGCCGGATCGCCTCACTGCTGGGGGCCTACAAAGTCGCCTACCACGGCACCCAGAACCACCACTTTTCCCGGGAGGCCTTTGCCAAGCGCTATCTCGAAAGTTTTGGAGAGGCCTTGCCAACTGACAGGCAGGGCGATTAATCAGGCGCCGTCATCCTGTTGACAGATACCTCATTTGGTATAAAACGGTTATCTGCCTTATTGTGAAACCCACCCCAAAGATTCATCCAGGGGTGGGGTTTTTGATTCCACACTAGGAGGAGATGCTCCACCAAGTTACCCCTGCGGATAACGGTACTTTCCCCCGTTTTGTGATGTGGTCGACTAAAAATCAACATCATTCTTTGAAGCGATGAGGACGACTTCACTCACATCCTCAAGTCCACCGATCATTTTGGTAAGTTCGTCTGCTGTTCTGTCGTCTTTTAGTGCAAGGTCATAGGTGAGACTGACACTCTCATTGTCCCCAGAGGGCTCCATATGGAGAAGGTCGGAACGTTTGCATATGGAGTTGATGGCTTCGAGATAGTGGCTGCTCTCTCCTCTTCTGAAAAATCGAAAGCGCAGGATAAATTCACTTTTGTAGACCGCACCAAAGTTGGATTTGTAGAGCAGATAAGCGAGGAAGATCACCATGGCACTTCCGGCGGCGGCTAGAAAGTAGTTACTTGTTCCGGCGGCCATGCCCAGGGCGAGTGCTCCAAAGATAAATGACATATCCTTTGTATCTTTTAATACCGTTCTGAAACGGATAATGGAGAGTGCACCGACCAGTGCAAAGGCGCGTGCCAGACTGCCACCAATGACCATCATGACAATAGCAACGATAAGGGTGATAAAGACAACGGTCTGACTGAATGACTGGGAGTAGGAGAGCCCTTTATGTGTAACCCTATAGGTGACTGAGAGAAGCATGCCGATCACCAGGGCCGCCACCATGTTGATGATCATCTCTGTATAGGAGTAGTTGAGCAGGTTCCCTTCAGGACTGAGCAAAATAGTATCCATAACTTAAATTATATCCTTGTTAGTGTTCATCAAAAGCAATATTAAGCCTCACCATACCCGAAACAATTTTTGATATTGAGATCCGTTTCAACTCATGGGCTTGAATCACCTGGTGAAACCAGGATGGAAGATGATGTCGAAACTTTACTTCAACAATAGTATAGCCTGATACCACCTGCCTGGGCGAGGCGCTTCCTCCAGGAAAAAGGCCTGTGGTTTTGGTGGCCAAGAGTTGTTCATCAAAGGTGATGCGAAAACTGGGGTCAAATTTACTGATGTAGGGCCGTCTTTGATAGTCAATCAGCGCGACAGGCTGGAGCCTCTTTCGAAATAGGTCGTATTCAAACTGATCACGAACTTCACTTTTTTCAGCTTCACCGAGGAGCATCTCACTCAGTTTTAAACCCTGCAGGGTGCTCCAGTTGGGGTCAGGCCGCCTGACTGGGGTTCTATGTTTGAAGACCAGATTGTTGTGCCTCCCCTTGATTTCCAGGAAGAGGGGAGAGGGTTCTTCAGGCTCTCGGGTGTAGGTGCGAATCCTGAATTTAGATCGCGAGTGCAGACCATCTATCTTGTCGTGAAAGGCGGTATAGCCCGGATCATCATAGTAGAGGCTACGAACAAAGTATTTGTGATCGCTTCGATCAGCAACAAAGGGGTCGTAGTCGAGGAAGTAGAGGAGGTCCCTCTCCACCTCTTTTCTCTGGGTTGAAGAGAGAAGGTACTTGAACTCAAAGCGAGCGAAGTGAAGGGGAGAGGTGGGTTTGGTTGTTTGTGGGTTCAATCCACACCTCCATTGGCACCCCTGGTCTTGCTATTGATCTGTTGGGCAACCTCTTGCGGTATCTGCAGCAGAAGTTCCTGGACCTCACCATTGAGTTTATTACCGCCTGGAAAGTAATTGCCCTCTGTAGCCTTTACCTTGTTGTCGTTCTCTATGGCCTCAAGCTCAACCCTTTTCCCGCTTGGCAGCTCTCCTTCAATCGCGCTGTCGAAGAGATAAAGTGAAGACTGTTTCTCAGCCGAAGAGGGTTTGTTGTTCTTTCTGATAAGAGATTTTGAGAGGAAGATAGTGCCGCCCTCACCGTAACGCCAGTTCTTGCGGTAGGCATGAAGGGCGATTTGATTATCCATAAAGGTGTGGTTGAACAACAGAGCGGTGGAACGATCTTTAGACTGGACACCAATTTCGTTGTTGCTGATCTGGTTGTTGATCCCCACGAGGTGACTCCCCTCGCCGACAGAGATCCCCTTGTCACCATTTTGAGCAAATAGAGTGTTTAAGATAGTGGCCTGAGTGGTCATAAGATCAACGGCGTCATTGCCGCTATTGATAAAGCGACTGTTATTGATGGTTGCTGATGATACATCAAGGTCAAGGGCGTCGGATACGGCATTTTCAAAGGTGACGTTGTCAAAGCTGAGCTCTGAGTAGACGGTGTGAACCATATCATCAACTCGGTGGTTGTCATAAAAGCGGCAGTTGCTGATAGAGAGCCCTTTGACGTCATGAATTGAGAGCATGCCAGAGTACTCAAAGAGCTCTCCTTTCAGACCACTCCCACCGCCCATCTGGCAGTGTGAGAAAACAGAGCCGTTGGCCCCCTCTCCCTTCAGCACAACGGCGCCCCAGGGCTGTTGCTCGGTTGTGATAGGTAGAAACCGGATGGGGAGCTCTGAGGTTCCCTCAGCAATGAGATTTCCCTTGATAATTAATGTGGCCTCTTCTCCCATTTTTATCTCAGTGCCGGGTTGAATCAAGAGGTTTCCCTCCAAGGTTTGAGTCCCCTCTATTGTAACTACCCCACTCCAGACTGAGGCAGCAGTTGGAGCGGGTGCTATTGGCATCTTCAGGGTGTTGAAACGTGCCGGAGAGATGGTTTCTGCGATCACAGGCTGGATTTTTTGCATCTTTCCACCCTTGCCAACCGATATTTTTTTAAGCGATGAGCCCGGTGGAAGGCCATCAATTTTGATCTGGTAGTAACCGGGAGCTCTTCTGATGTAGGCTTTTTTAGATGATGTTCTGATAACTTCAGTTTCGGGCAGAAAAAGGGCGTCAAGGAGAAGCGTATCACCTCTCACAGACAGATCATTGGAGATGTCGATACTCTGTATTCCTCTGCCGGTTGAGATGGTGACCAATACTTGAGGCATCAGTCCAAGCCTCTGGTTGTAGACAAGCTCTATCCCATCTACCGGGACTTGACCTTTAACCAACAGAGAGAGGGTCTTCTCTCCGTCGTAGGCGACCTCTGCATCAGAAGGTTGGTGTGGAGAAAACAATTGACTTCTGACCCTTTCCAAATCAGCTGAAATGGCATCCTTGAGTCTGTGCATTGACTCTGTTACGAGCTTTGGGTCCTGTGGCAGCAGGAGAGGGTCATTTTTGACCTCCTGCTCCATGGTTGAAGTTGTATCTTTGACCAGAGCAAGGAATTGTTTGTCGAGACCGGAATCAAAAAACGTCTTGAAGGCATCATGGCGCGCCCTTAGGAAGTCCCCATTTTCAAAAAGTGCCCACATCAAGGCGCTCGGGAGAGGATCGAGCTGGAATGATTTTCCCCTTAGCTGGTCATACCAGCCCATAGTATCCCAGACAATGGGGATCAATTTCTGCCTCCAGGGATCGTAATAGATTCTCCAGTTATGGAGCTGGTCTGCATGAGAGCTCTGGGTCAGAGTTTCGAACAGAGCGTATCGGCCCCATGCTTCCATATCCAACAGCTCGCTTAATTTCTGCTGTCGATGATCGGGATCAGGGTGGTTGAGCAGTGAAATCAGAACGCGCAAAGGGAGGTAGGAGTCCTCGGCATAGTGATTGTTGACAGCTACCTTGTCCCAAGCTGAGGCTGAATCAAATAGTGATTTGATTCCACTTCCTACATATCTGCCCCTGCCAATCATATCACCGCGGTAGATGTCACCAGGCATCAAGAGTGAGTTGCGAAGGGTCATCTCTTTAATCTGCTCAACCAATGTATGGACGCCATGGTCTTCACCATTGATATAGAGCCTTACCAGATCACTTTTTGGAGCAATAAGCCCCATTATCTTTGCCAGTTTGTAGGAGAAGTAGTTGTTCAGTTGTTCATTTGATCTCGGGGCCAGAAAATTGATCGATCTCAAACCCTCGAAGAGCCTGTCTTTGGATGTTTTGATCCTGCTCGATTTTTTCTTCCATGCCCAGCGGTAATAAGTATCTCCCCGATATCTGTATTGTGCTTTCGATAGCTTGCCGTTAATCACCACCCCGCCCTTCACATATTCAAACCCTGATTGGGGCATATGCTCCTCAAGTCTTGCCAGGTTTGGCTCAGGCACAACGAGATGGATTTTTTTCAGGGATGTCTTTTGATTACCGGCAAGGTTGGTGAGTGCGACACGCGCTTCCTGTATCAACTGAGTGAGTTCATATTTGGCAACAAGACCGAGAGACATCTTACCGTTATAATATCGGACACTATATTCATTGAATCTGTCCATGGTGTTGTAGAGCCAATACCCGCCAATAAGGGCAAGAGGCAGTGAAATGATCCACGACCACACAAAGAGCTGAATTATCTTTTTTTTCATCGGGATCTATTCAGCACTATTGACGATTTCATCGATTATATTTCTGGTTAACAATCGGGTATTGCCCATCTCATCAAAAAGGAAAGCTTTAAATTCGAGCTCAATCGGAACTTTTGTTTGGGCGATGTTGCCGAGCAATCCGGCAACCTTAAGATAGAATCTTGGCTTATTCATCCCGGTCTGCCAGATATAGCCATCACGCTCGTACATGTTGGCGTACTCAAACATCCCTTCTGTTAACTCCATGGGTTGATCATTAATCCGTAGCTTAATGCCTGAAATGGTGAGCATTGAATGGCTAGGAGGGTCTATCCTGAGAGTGGTAGTTATAACGGGATCAACACTCATGACTATTGTATTAATTCCATCTGCATCTGGCTGGATTGAGAACTCTCTTATCTGTTTTTTCTCGTACAGCTCTTTGTTCTCTTTCCATACGAAATAGAACTTCCAGATCTCCTTAAGACTCTTCCATATTTCAGACCACCTGTTGTCGTCATAATGTTCAATAAGGTTCTGTACGAGCGTCGTATGTTCTGCACGCCAGCGCAGCTCAAGCTCCCACCCGTCTATTATCTTTTTTACAACCTGTCTATAAGATGGCATTGTTCGGGTGGTAATTTCACCAGATGACATCTGCGCATATGAATTGAAGCGGGCGATTATTCGATGGGTTGGAAATTTATCAAATTCACGTTTCAGTGCGGCGCGACCCTCCTCTTCTCTTCCGGGCAGGTGTCGGATCGACTCATACAAATAGGCCCTTGCAGCTAGATCCCGGTCATTATGTTTATGCCAGACTTTTGATAATTCAAAAAGTTTTTCATATAGTCCTTGCCGATATAGAACATCTGCAAGTTTTCTGTTTATTGCAGTTATATATACCCACCCTCGATCTCCTGGGAGAAGAGCCTGCCAGGGCTCCTCTTTAAGTGACTTCATAGCACTGTCAATATCACCTCTGACTATTTTGTTAGAGACGTTATCTGCCGTTTCCCTATAGTTGTTGACAGTATAGGTAATAATGCCAGTACCAATGAAGTCCAGGAGATCCTGTCTGAATACAGTCATCACCAGGAGAAGGGTGAACAGAACCCCTGCAGCCATTGAGACGCTGTTAGCAACTATTTTGAGCGTTATTTTTTGCACGTAATTAATTCCTGAACCACTTGTCAGAACTAAAATGGCTGGATTCTTTCGGATTTTCCTTATAAGTTCACCTTTGAATTCGCCAGCAACAAAGGGGTCATAGTCGAGAAAGTATATGAGAGATCATGTGCAAAGTATAATAATCTATCATTTCAGGATTCTACTGAAAAATGCAGATTTGCTTAAGAGGTGATTAGTGTAGGAGTGCAACGATCCAACCTTATTGCGCTCTGGTCTTCATACAGCAGTGCTCAGGCGACCCTAGTGATAAGCTCCTCTTTGGTTTGATGGTTTGCAAAGGAATATTTTAGAGCCTCGATTGTGATTAGTTTTAGTGCCTCAACATCAAGCCCAAAAAATTCACTTCCGATCAAATATTCCCAGCCAATGGAAGTGGCGAAGTAAGGGGGGTCATCGGAGTTGAGGGAAAGGGAGAGACCCGCATCCCGCAATTGATTGAACGGGTGGGAGGCAAAGTCATCATAGACCCGGGTTGCGATATTGCTTGAGGGGCAGACCTCCAGGTGGATCCCCTCCCGTACAAGGCGCTCAACCAGTGCAGGGTCTTCTACTGATCGGACTCCGTGGCCAATGCGTGATACCGGTAGTGCATCAAGGGCATCGGCCACACTCTCTGCCCCCGCCCACTCTCCGGCATGGACTGTAGTGGGTAGCCCGGCCGTGTCGATCAGGGAAAAAGCGGGAGCAAATTCCCTGAGCGTGTAGAGAAGTTCATTACCCCCCATCCCAAAGCCCACCACATAGGGGTGGGGAGAGTGGACAACAGCTTCGGCTACTCTCATCGCCTGTTCGGGGCCGAAGTGACGGACACAGGTGACAATAATTCGCCCTATGATGCCGTGGTCACGTTCTGCACTCTCAATGCCCTCCACGATCCCCTCGAGATGGCCCTCATAGTCGATGCCAGCTGCAGCGGCATGGTCGGGTGAGGACATGACCTCCACATAGAGGGCCCCCTCTTTGGCAGAGGAGGCGAGGTAGTCATAGGTGAGATCACGGTAGTCCTCGGCGGTGCGGATAACACTGCTTGCCTGGTCGTAGGTCTTCAGAAAGCTCTCTACATCACTCCAGATAAAGTTATCACCGTCATCGAGCAGGTTCTCTGGCAGGGGGATTCTGTTTCGCCGGGCCAGCCGCCTTACCAGTGAGGGAGAAGTAGTGCCCTCCAGGTGACAGTGGAGCTCAGCCTTGGGCAGGGGTGGGGTCATTGGGACTCTCCATTATCAAGGCAGCACAGTGGCTGAAGGCAAAGGCCTCAAACCGGGGTTCAGGGGCACAGCCCCTCTTGACCTCGTCACAGAGGGGATTGCTGTCGAAGATAAAGCGGAGGAGAGTCACGAGTGATCTCTCTTGCCGGCAAAGAGCTGGTGGTAGAAGGAAGCGCCGTGGGGCAGGGGATCGAGGTTGAAATGGTCGGCCAGGGTCTGGCCGATATCAGCAAAGGTGGAGCGCCTGCCGAGTGCAACCGGGGCAACACCCGGCCCCGAGACCAGTACCGGTACATGTTCTCGGGTGTGGTCGCTGCCCGGCCAGGTGGGGTCACAGCCATGGTCGGCGGTAGCCACCACCAAATCCCCCGGCTGGAGTTGCCGGAAGAGGGCTGGCAGATTCAAGTCCAGCTTCTCAAGCGCCTGGGCATACCCCATCACATCACGCCTGTGCCCAAAGTGCGTATCGAAGTCGACAAAGTTGGTGAAGACCAGGTTCTTGGGTCCTGCTTGATCAAGCGCCTCCAGGGTGGCCTCAAAGAGGGCCTGGTTGTCATCTCCTTTTAAGATCTCACTGATCCCCCGATGGGCATAGATGTCAGCCACCTTGCCGACCGATATCACCCTCCCTCCACTCTCGACCAGGTGATCGAGGAGGGTGGGTGAGGGGGGCGGGGTGGTGTAGTCCCGGCGGTGGGAGGTCCGTCTGAACGCTCCCCGGGTTTCACCGATAAAGGGGCGTGCGATCACTCGGCCCACACTCCACCGGTCACAGAGGTGCCGGGCCTCCTCGCAGAGTCGGTAGAGACGGTCAAGACCAAAATACGCTTCGTGGGCGGCAATCTGGAAGACAGAATCAGCAGAGGTGTAGATGATGGGCTGGCCACTTTTGATGTGCTCCTCACCGAGCTGGTCAATAATGGTGGTTCCGGAAGCGTGACAGTTGCCGAGCACCCCTGTGAGCCCTCCGGCCTGGATAAGCCCCTCCACCAGTTCGGTCGGGAAAGTGGGATTCTGATCTGGGAAGTAGCCCCAGTCGAAGTCGACGGGTTGTCCCGCCAGCTCCCAGTGACCGCTCGGTGTATCCTTTCCTGCGCTCCTCTCGGCGGCATACCCCCAGGCCCCTGTTGGGGAGATGGGCGGCAGTTCACCCGGCCACTGGCCACGGCTCGCTTCGGCTGCGGCCGCTAGGCCCATCTGCTGGAGGTGGGGAATGGTAAAGGAAGGGCCCCGCGCTTTGGCAATATGGCCAAAGGTGTCAGCCCCCACATCCCCAAAATGTTCGGCATCGTCACTGGCGCCGATGCCGAGAGAGTCGAGCATGAGGATGATCGCCCGCGCCATCTCAGTGATAAACCACTCGCTTGATCAGGGAGGGGGAGGGGTGCTCTCCCCTGTCCAGGGTGATGGCACTTCTCAACGCCTTCTCAGCCTCCCGGGCCTGCTCCTTACTCCGGGCATGGATCCTCCCCAGTCGCTCTCCCAGCTGAAGAGTGTCACCCACCCGGGGAAGACCGCTGATGCCGACCCTGGGATCGATCTCATCATCCGCCTTCCTCCGACCTCCTCCCATGCGGACTACTGCCATCCCCAGGGCGCGGGTGTCGATGGCGGCCACCCTCCCGTCGGTACTCGTGGTTACACTCCGCTCGACCGGTGCCCTCTCAAGATGGTCTCCCGGGCGTTCCAGCAGGTCATCCGGCCCACCAAGGGCGGAGACCATGGCGGCAAATCGCTCTGCAGCGGCACCGCTTGTAAGGGCCTGTTGCAGTGCTCTCTCGGCCTCCTGCAGTGAGTTGTAGCGACCAGCGGCGACCAGCAACTCACCTCCCAGGCGCAGGGTCACCTGGTGGAGGAGGGGGTCCCTTCGTTCCCCGGTGAGATAGTCGACCGCCTCCCAGACCTCTAATGCGTTACCCGCCACCGGGGCGAGGGGTTGATTCATGTCGGTGATCACGGCAACAGTGGGCACCCCGACACCATTGGCGACGGAGACAATACTGTTGGCCAGCTCAAGGGCCATCTCCTCACTGGCGGCAAAGGCGCCATTGCCGGTTTTGATATCCATCACCAGGGCATCGAGTCCTGAGGCAAGCTTCTTGGAGAGGATGGAGGCGGTGATCAGGGGGACGGACTCAACGGTTGCGGTAACATCACGCACGCCGTAGAGGCGTCCATCTGCCGGGGCAAGGGTGCCGGTCTGGCCGATGATGGCACACCCCACGTTTTTGACCACCTGTTGAAAGCGTTCTGGGTCGGGCCGGGCATTGTAGCCAGGGATGCTTGCGAGTTTGTCCAGAGTGCCGCCTGTATGACCCAGCCCACGACCGGAGATCATGGGTACATGGGTACCGCAGGCGGCCAACAGGGGGGCAAGTATAAGGCTGACACAGTCACCCACACCACCGGTGGAGTGTTTGTCGACCACTGGGCCGTGCAATCGGTGGCGGTCCCAGTTGATCACCTCTCCCGAATCCCGCATCGCCAGGGTGAGAGTTCCGCACTCTGCTGGATTCATCCCCCGGAAAAAGATCGCCATCGCCAGGGCGGCCAGTTGTCCCTCACTCGCCTGGCCACTGGTGATTGCGCCAACGAAGGCTTCAATCTCCTCCGGCGACAGTTCAGCACCATCTCGTTTGCGGCGAATCACCTCCTGAGGGAGGAAGGTGTCTGAATTACTCACCAAAGGGGATCCAGAGGTTTTTGACCTGGGTGGCCCGGCGGAGAAACTCTCGCCCACTCCCCAGTTCAGGATCAAACCAATCCCGCTCTCCTGCTGTGGTCCAGGTCTGTTTTAGATTGCCCACAGAGAGCTGTTCACACTCCTTGGCCAGTGACCGGTTACCCACACACCAGATTGCATCAACATCGTCATGGCTACTGAGAACCCTGTTGAGGGTCGGCTGGGAGCCAGTGATGACATTGACTGATCCAGCGGGAAGGTCTGAGGTTTCAAATACCTGGTAGAGGTCAGTGGCAACCAGAGGGTAGCGTTCTGAGGGGATGAGCACCACCCGGTTACCCATGGCCAGGGCTGGCCCGAGGAGTGAGAGCATGGAGAGAAGGGGATTGCGGTCAGGGCAGAGAATAGCCATCACTCCAATCGGCTCCGGGAGGGCAAAGACAATCCGTCCCGCGGTGGAGTGGTGAATGGGGCCCTCAAATTTGTCACACCAGGCGGCCTGAGTGAAGAGGCGGTCAATGGCCGCGTGCACCTCTATCGCACCCTCACCAGCAGCAGCGCTCCCCTGTTCCTCAAGCCGTTTTGCAAACTCATCAGTTCGGATCTCCAGATTCTCCGCTATAAAGTAGAGGACCTGAGCCCGCTGGTGGGGGCTCATCAGGCTCCATTTTGTGCCATTTCGTGCCGCCTCAACCGCATTGCGGATATCTTTTCGATTTCCTTCACCCACCTCACCCAGAGGTTGTCCCCCGCTATCGACCAGACGTCGGACATGGCCGCCATCAGGCCGGGTCTGGACGCCCCCGATATAGAGCTTGGCGGTGCGGTCGAGTCTCTCGCTAGGGAGAGAGTCGAGAGGGGGTTTTTCAGGCCTTTCTTCCACTGTCGTCGCCAAATCGGCAGGCAGGTCGGCATGGCTCCGGCGGTAGGCCCAGAGCCCCTCAATCCCCCCTTCACGGCCGTAGCCTGATTCGTGATAGCCCCCAAAACCGCATCCCGCATCAAAGAGGTTGGTTGCGTTGACCCAGACAACACCCGCCTCAAGTCGTGATGCAACATCAAGGGCCATATTGATATTTTCACTCCAGACGCTGGCCGCAAGGCCGTAGCGTGAATTGTTGGCGAGGGCAACGGCCTCATCATGAGTCCTGAAAGTGAGGGTGGCCAACACCGGGCCAAAGATCTCCTCCTGGGCGATGGTATGGGCTGGCTCAACCCCGGTAAACAGGGTCGGGGGGTAGAAGCAACCCGACTCCGGAAGCGGACACTCTGCCTGCCAGCAGGAGGCCCCCTCCGCTTTTCCTGTCTCTACATAGTCGGCGATCTGTTGACGCTGAACCGGATCGACAATGGCACCCATATCGATCGCCTTATCCAGGGGGTCACCCACTCTGATGTGAGACATCCGTTCCTTCAGCCGATCAATAAAGGGCTCAGCGATACCCTCCTGGAGTAACAGCCTCGAACCGGCACAGCAGACCTGGCCCTGGTTGAACCAGATGGCATCGACCACCCCCTCTACGGCACTGTCGATATCGGCATCGGCAAAGACGATAAAGGGTGATTTGCCGCCCAACTCAAGAGTGAGCGCCTTGCCACTGCCGGCAATGCTTTTGCGGATCTCCCGCCCTACTGCGGTGGAGCCGGTGAAGGCGACTTTACTAATCTCACTGTGGTTGACCAGATGGCGGCCAGTGGCTCCGTCACCGGTGACTATATTGAGAGTTCCGGGGGGTAGCCCGGCTCGGTGGGCAATCTCGGCGAACAGGAGAGCGCTGAGGCTGGTGTATTCGGCGGGCTTGAGGACCACGCTGTTGCCAGCTGCCAGTGCAGGGGCCACCTTCCAGGCAAGCATTAACAGGGGAAAATTCCAGGGGATCACCTGTCCTACAACGCCGTGGGGAGTGGAGTGGGGGAGCTCACTCTCTACCAGAGGGGCCCAGCCGGCATGGTGGTAGAAGTGGCGGGCAACGAGAGGAATGTCGATGTCCCGACTCTCGCGAATCGGTTTTCCATTGTCCATGGTCTCGATGATCGCGAGGATTCGGGAGAACTTCTGTATATGGCGGGCGAGGGCATAGAGGTGGCGGCCCCGCTGGTGACCGCTGAGAGCACGCCACTGTTCACCCCCCTTACGGGCGGCACTGACCGCGCTGTCGATCTCCTCTTTACTCCCCTGGCTGAGTGTGGCGAGCTGCTCACCGGTAGCAGGGTTGGTGGTCGAAAAGTCAGCTCTGGGATCAGACCATTGACCATTGATAAAGTGGCCAAAGGCGTTTTGATGTGAGGCGAGCCACGCTGCGGCGGTACTCTTCTCTTCAGGGGCGGGGCCGTATTCCATGGTGGTAAAAAGCTGTTCGAGATCAGTCATAGTATCTAACTCATGGGGTGACGACGGCCTGAGGCGTAACGGCCGGTGAGGGAGTGTTCGATCTGGCGACAGAGGTCCCCAAGCAGACCAGAGGCCCCAAAGCGAAAACAGTGGTTATGAACCCAGCGGCAGCCCAGCTCTTCCCGGATCAGTGAGAGATAGGCAAGGGAGTCCTTTGCTTTGCGGATTCCCCCGGCAGGTTTGAAGCCCACCACATTGCCGGTCTGCCGGCAGTAGTCACGCAGTGTTCTGACCATTACCAGACTGACCGGGAGGGTGGCATTGACCGACTCCCTGCCGGTAGAGGTCTTGATGAAGTCGGCACCGGCCATCATCGCCACCAGGCTTGCCCGGGCGACATGGGTCAGAGTTCCCAGGTTGCCGGTGCCGAGAATAACCTTGAGATGGGCCGAACCCGCTGCTTCACGGAAGGCCTTAATCTCATCATGGAGTGCTTCCCAGTTGGCGGTCAGGATCCACTCCCGGCGAACGACAATATCAATTTCTGCCGCCCCTGCTTCTAACGCCCGGCGAACCTCATCGACGCGGGTGGTCATGGGAGTGAGCCCATCAGGAAAACCGGCGGCCACTGAAGCAACCGGGATCCGGCTCCCTTCAAGCGCCTTAACAGCCCTCTCAACCAGAGCGGGATAGACGCAGACCGCGCCCACAGTAATATCAGCCATCTCCAGCCTCTCGACGATATCCTGACGCAGTGGGTTTCGAGCCTTGGCACAGAGGCGGTGGACATTTCCCGGGGTATCGGCCCCGTCCAGGGTCGTCAGGTCAATGCAGGTGAGGGCTCTTAGAAGCCATGCCGTCTGCCACTCTTTTTTTACGCTCCGCCGACCGGGGAGGGTTGAACAGCGGCGGTCCACGGCACTGCGGTTGACGCGCAGCCGGTGGATCCACTCAAGGTCGAGCGGGATGCCAGGGTTGCTGACCTCCTGTCGATGCTCTCGGGCAAAGGAAATGATAGACATCGGATCGCCTAGCCTTGTGGCGGATAGTGGTGAAGCCGGCCGAAGAGGCGATCGAGCAGTTCACCCAGGTGGGGGGCCGCCTGGGTCCCTGCGCTTAGGGTCTCCTCATGGCTGAGAGCGGTTGTCTGGATGCCGGCAGCCAGATTGGTGACTACGGCAATGGCGGCAACCCGCAATCCGCAGTGAACGGCGGCCAGTGCTTCCGGGACGGTGGACATCCCCACCAGGTCGGCTCCCAGGCGACGAAAGGCTTCGATCTCCGCCGGGGTCTCAAAATTGGGCCCCAGGGCCCAGAGGTAGACCCCCTCGTGGAGGGTCTGGCCCAGCTCTTTGGCACTCTCATGGAGGGCCCCTCTGAGCGCGGTGTCATAGGTGTTGCTGAGATCAAAGAAGCGAGGGCCAATGGTCTCATCGTTGGGGCCGATGAGTGGGCTGATCCCCGACCAATTGATGTGGTCATTGAGGGCAACCAGGCTGCCGGGGCCCACTTCTGGGTTGAGGCTTCCGGCTGCACAGGTAAGCACAAGAGAGTGACATCCTGCTGCCTTGAGGGCTCTTATAGGGATGGCGACCGTGGGCGGTTTATGGCCCTCATAGAGGTGAAAACGGCCCTGCATGCAGGCGATGCGACGACCGTTCCAGTCACCAATAAGCAGTTGGCCTGAGTGTCCACGTACTGTCGGGGCAGGGAATCCCGGCAGATCGGCATATGAGAGGGTGACCGGGTTGTTGATTCGATCAGCGATCTCACCGAGTCCGCTCCCGAGGAGCATTCCCACTTCCGGGGGTCTTCCTCCAGCCGCTCCCTTTAGTATTTCGGCGGCACGGATATGTTCACTCATTTCAGCTGATCTCCTCCAAAGGCGTGGGGCAGCAGGTTTTCAAGCAGCCAGCTGGCCTTTAAACCTTGTGGTGAGTAGACAAGAACCCGGGTCCCGGGCAGGGCGAACTCCCAGAGCTTTTGTCTGCATCCACCACAGGGTGGGCAGGGTTTTTCTCCCTCAGCCATCACAGCGACCTCTACCAGTTGCTGTTCGCCTGCCATCACCATAGCCGCAATGGCACTGGTTTCAGCACACCATCCCTGGGGGTAGGCGGCATTTTCCATATTGGTGCCGGAGTAGAGCTTTCCGGAGTTGCTCTTTACTACCGCCCCCACCGGAAATCCTGAGTAGGGCGCATAAGCCCGCTCCATCGCCTCTTTCAATAGTTCAAGGTAGGGATCTTTGGCCAATGCACTCTCCTGGTCTTAAAGGGGTTTTGACTACTTCTTCAGGTACTTTACCCTCTCCCCTTTATTATCGATACCGTTATTGGATCAGGCTGCCGCGGAGATTCTGCCGCCAGCCATCCAGTGTCCCAACTGTTCACGATTGGCATTCTCGCCCTCGACCACACCGACTATACCCCCCTCAAAAATCACACCGATGCGATCCGACAGGCTCATCACCTCATCCAGATCTTCAGAGATGAGCAATATCGCGGAACCTTGAGCGCGTAAAGCGAGAAACAGCTCCCAGGTATGACGGATGGCCTTGGCATCCAGTCCTTCGGTGGGATGAGAAGCGATGATGACGGAGGGCTCGCGCCAGGTCTCACGCCCCAGGATCAGGCGCTGGATATTGCCTCCTGAGAGAATCCGGCACTCAGTCTCCCACAAGTCAGGGACCAGGGCATTGAAGCGCGACACAATCTCTTCGGCGTGACGGGTGATTTCCCCACGATTCAGAACGGTGTGACGAGAAAATGGGGTTTTCCGGTAATCTTTGAGCGCCACATTTTCGGCGACGAACATCTGCTCGATAATACCCATCTCACGCCGGCGCTCGGGGATATGGGCAACGCCTTTTTCAATAAACGCGCGAGGAGTTCGATTGGTCATCTCCTCACCCAGGATGGTGACGGTCCCACTTGATACCCCGCTCAGGCCCGTGATGCTTGCGATCAGCTCGCTCTGTCCGTTACCGGCGACACCCGCGAGACCCAGAATCTCACCCTTGCGCAGGGCAAACGAAAGTCCGGAGGCGGGTGCTTTTTTCTCGAGGCCCTTTGGGATCAAGCGGTCGACTTCAATTGCATTCTCAGTGAATTCAACCGCTGGGCGCTCCATGTAGTCGGGCACAGTTTCACCGAAGGTACGCCGGGTCAATTCATCCTCGGTGGTTTCACTGATGTAACAGGTACCCTGCATCTTACCCAGTTTAAGCACCGTCACCCGGTCAGACACAGCAAAGACTTCGCGCATCTTATGGGTGATGAAAACGATGCCTTTACCTTCATCAGCCATGCCCCGCAGCACCACGAAAAGTTGATCAGCCTCCTGCGGGGTGAGCAGCGAGGTGGGCTCATCCAGCAGCAGCACTTCAGGCTCGTGGAAAAGAACCTTGAGAATTTCCACCCGCTGCTGTTCGCCGGCCGAGAGATCTTCGACCCGCGCCCTGGGGTCAACCTGTATACCATAGTGGGCCGTCAGCTCATCCAGTTTCTTTTCCACCTGCTTCAGGTGGAAAGAAAGATTCGGCGCTTTAAGTCCCACCATCACGTTCTGCGCCACCGTAAACGCGGGCACCAGCATGAGTTCTTGGTGCACCATGGCAATACCGTGCGCCAGTCCTTCGCGCGGCGACGTAAAACTGACCGCCTTGCCCTTAACCAGAATCTCACCCGCCGTCCTGCCATAGTAGCCCGAAAGGATATTGGCGATGACGGTTTTGCCGGCGCCATTTTCACCCAGCAGGCTGTGTACCTCGCCGGCACGCACGTCGAAGTCGATGTGGTCCAGGATCAGGTGCTCCCAAACTCCGGGAAAGCCCTTGGAGATGCCCCGGGCCTCGAGCAGTACCTGGTTCTGGACAGCAGGCTGAGGTGAGATCGTAGTTTGTTCCACCATGTAATTATCCGTAGCGCAGAGTTCGATTGGCCGAAATCATTCCCGCAGATAGGGCACCCCAAGCCCCTTCGGAAAGCGAACCCGCCCGATAGCTCCGGCCACTACCAGCAGGGTGATAATGTAGGGAGCCATCGCAACAAATTGCCAGGGGATAATTTTCTTGATGGCGGGATAGGTCGAGATCCAGGTTGCGAGCCCATCGAATAGGCCGAAGATGAAGCCACCAAGTAGCGCCAAGAGCGGATTCAGACCACTGAAGACAACAGTCGCAAGAGCGATGAACCCCCTACCCGCAGTGATCTCCTTGGTTACCGCACCAAACCAGTCCACACTGAGGTAGGCGCCGGCCAGCCCCGCCAGCATCCCCGCGGCAATAGCCGTGCCCAGGCGGAGTGTATTAACCCGGAGGCCGGCCACATCTGCGGCAGCCGGGTTCTCTCCCACGGCCCGGATCCAGAGGCCAAGTTGGGTGCGGCGCAAGACCCACCAGACTGCGACAGCGAGGAATACGGTAACCAGTACCATGGGACTCAAGTTGCCGATGCCTAACGGGATCAGAGGCACCTGTACTGCACGCGGGACGCTGTGGAAGCCCGGAGCACCGAGGAGTGTTAGCATTAAAGCAACAAAACCCAAGGCAAACATATTGATGCCGACCCCGGTGATCAACTGGCTGCCTCTGAGTGTTGTACTGAGGACACCAAAGAGCAGGCCAATCAACCCCCCGGTAGCGATTCCCGCCATCAAACCCATGGTGGCGCTGCCTGATGCCTCGGCGCCGATAGCACCGGCCAATGCCCCCAGCAACAGGATGCCCTCCAGCCCGATATTGAAAAGACCCGCTGACTCCTCAATGGTCTCACCAATCGCAGCCAGGGTGATCGGAACCATCGCATGAAGTGAGATAAAGAGGATGCCCCAAATGTGTGCCAGTTCCATTTACGCTACGCTCCTCGTCTGAATTTGGCCAGGAAAAAGGTGAACAGACGCCGCAACTCCGGTATTGCCAGTGTGATGATGATGACACCTTCGACCACGCGTACCAGTTCCAGTGGTACGCCGGGAGAAAACTGCATGATTCGTCCACCCACCATCAGTCCACCGAAGAAGATGGCTGCAAAGACAATGCCAACAGGGTGGTTGCGTCCTATCATGGCCACCCCGATGCCGTCAAAGCCAAGGTTCATCAGTTGCGGCAATCCGCTCATAACGGCATAAGTTGGCGGACGACCCATGACCTGTACTGCGCCGGCAAGGCCGGCTATTGCCCCACCGATGAGGAAAACCCGCAAAACCTGCTTGCGCAAACTGATGCCGGCGTAATGGGTTGCTTCCTGGTTATAGCCCGAGGCTCTCATCTCAAACCCGGCAGAGGTGCGCCAGAGCAGGAATAGAATGGCCGCAACTGCGATCAGGGCAATGACCAGACCATAGTTGAGGCTGGTACCCGGCAGTATGCGAGCGAGCCGGGCGCTTTCGATAATGCTGATGGTTTTTTCCCCGCGCTTTGGGTCGGTCAATACATTGGCGATCAGATAGAAGGCGAAGAAATGCGCGATCCAGTTGAACATGATGGTTGAGATGACTTCATGCACACCACGGGTCAGCTTCAGTAGCGCCACCGGCAGACTCCAGAGCATGCCGGCAACGATGGCGGCGCCGAGGGCGGCCACTGCGTTCAGTGGGAATGGCAGGTCGATCAGGCTGACCGCAACCGCAGCCAGTGCGCCAATATAGAGCTGACCTTCGGCACCAATGTTGAAAAGGCCGCCTCGCATGGCAATGGCAAAGGTCATTGCCGTAAGAATAAGCGGGGTGGCATTGGCGAGGGATTCTGCCCAGCTGTATACGCTCCCGAAACTGCCGCTGAAGAGCGAGATATAGGCGGCTATCGGGTTATAACCAAAGGCCAGCATTATGAGAGCCCCGATAACAAGGCCGATCAGGCCAGCCATCAACGATTCGACCAATGGGTTCAGCCGCTTTATCCATGGCTTCAAAGTACTCACGGCAAGCAGTCCCTCTTTATCTGATTGTTCCTATTGATAAGATCCAATTGAGATATTGTTTTCACATCAAGCAAGGTGGCCAAAAATGTAACAGGGGGAGAGTAGGCCTCTCCCCCTGAACAGTGTTGCCTGATTGTTGTGGACTTAGTCTGGGTACTTGTCGCGAATCTCACCGATGGTGTCCGCGCACCAACCACAAGGGATCTCTGCTGTGCCGGCACTGATTTCTGCCTTGAGTTCATCGACAGCATCCCATATCCACCCTGGAATTGCGCCACGCATGGCAGTCCAGTTCTTGGTAATACTGTCGCGATCACTGGCCGAGATGGCACCCCCTTTGATGCCAAAATCAATAAAATCAGCGAGATCCTGCTTACCGGACATGGCAATCCCGCCATTATTAGGACCGAGAATTGTCACCCCACCCTTGAAGGTGCCGTTGACCACTGATTCGATCGCGTTGTAGACACCAAAGTCAACGCGTTTCATCATACTGGCGAGCACACGATGACCGTCTCCCAGATAATCCTGGTTGGCATCCACACCGATCATGAAGGGTGGTCCGGCAGATTTGCCTTTGGCTTCAAGATGCTCAGTGATGGCCTCAAGGTCACCGATGCCCAGCGGCCCGGCAACGTTGTAAACCAGACCAGCACCCTGAGCCAGCATGGCTTCAGTTGCCGCCTTGCCTTTGGCGATGTCGCTGAAGGTGCCGGTGTAGGTCCACAGCAAGCCGACATTGGCCTTTTTGCCGGTAACTTTTTCATACTTTGCGTTACCCCAATGCATCCCATAGCGATAGCCGGCCTCAAATTTGTAGAGCACCGGAATCTCAATGCCCAGCACGACGCCAATTTTATCTTTGCCGTAGTGCGCCGCCACCATGGAAGAAAGCGCGCCAACCAGGGCTGAGCCCTTGTTCTCTTCATATCCGATCTCCATGAGATTGGGCTTGCCAAGCCACGTAACATCGATAATCGCGAAGTTCTGATTTGGGAATTCGGTCGCCGCCTCAGCCATAGCATCAGCCAATAAAAAGCCTACGCCAACGATGAGATCGAAGTCCCCGGTACGCGCTGCATTTTGCAGGTTTGGCAGGTAGTCAGCAGCAGAGTTGCTCTGGATCTCAACCACTTCGACACCGAGCTTGGTTTTCGCCTCATCCGCACCCTTAAAGCCCATGTCATTGAATGAAAGATCGCCTCGTCCTCCAACATCAAGAACCAAAGCAACTTTCCCGGCCGCCGCCGCCGTCCCCATTAAAGGCCCGCCGACAAACGCAAAAAGCGAAATCAGAAGAGCTAATATCTTGACTCGAAAACTTCTCATTATGAGTATCCTCCTTTTTATTAATGTTCCATTATCATTACAGCATTGGGCTGTTTTATGCTCCAACCATCAGGGAATGAGACTACAGCCCATAGTCAAAGCGGTCAACTATTGAAGTTCTGGTTGTTTCTCACTTTCAATCGATTTTCAGTTGGAGAACCCCTCTCGGGCCGGCAACAGGTATTGCCGTCTGGGCTCCAGTCCGGGTACAGGCCATTGAAGCCGCTTCCACCGCCACAGGCAATACGGCTGGCAGGTCAGCCTCCCTGGCTAGGCCAGCGGCAAGATAACCGGTAAAAGTGTCTCCCGCGCCGGTTGTATCAACCGCAGTTATCACCGGGGCGGGCAGATGGTGTGCCTTGCCGGCCGTCGTGAAGATGACGCCATCACCGCCCAGTGTAAGGACTGCCGTGAGATGATGGTGATTGGCGAGGGCTTCAGCCAGCTCCTGTGGAGTACGTGCCGCTGCAGAGGTACCCATAAGCCGGGCCGCCTCGATCTCATTCATAACCAGATAATCAACATCGCTAAGGAAGTCGTCTGGAACCTGTCGTACTGGGGCAAGATTGCACAGAACCGGCACACCCGCTGTTTTGGCACGAGTCACCAGCGTGGTGTTTTCCTCCACAGAGACTTCCTGCTGAAGTAATAAAATCTTTGCACTGGCCAGCATTTCGTCCTTGACCTGACAGGCGCTGACCTTCCGGTTGGCACCACTGGCGACACAGATGGCATTTTCACCACTCTCTTCAACCAGAACAACAGCGCAGCCGGTTGGATATTCTGTTCTCTTGACAGATTCAAGATTAACGTCGTCTGCTCTCAAATTGGACAGCGCAGTCTCTGCGTTAGCATCACATCCCACAGCAGAGACAAAAGTCACTTCGGCACCGGCCCGGCGGGCGGCCAGTGCCTGGTTGGCCCCCTTGCCGCCGGGGACCATTTGATAGCTGCTGCAGAGTACGGTTTCTCCCGGTGCCGGCAGACGGGTCGGACGCATAACCAGATCCACATTTGTGGAACCGAACACCAGAACGCTCATGGCAGTCGGCCCAAGCGCTCACTCAGCAGAGCAAAGAACTCTGGAGCATCCACGGTTTCAGCGACCAGGCAGTTTGGGAGTCGATCAGTGATCTGCCACCAGTCGGCCACCGTCTCACCCAGGGTTAAGGGGGAAGCGGTCTCCACTTCAACATTGACATGTTTGAGGGTAAAGAGACTCTCATCGATCAGATAGGCGATGACACAGGGGTCATGAAGAGGCCCACCCTCCATTCCGTAGCGATCAATATCATAAGCACAGTAGAAGGTCATCAGATCAGCAACAGTCCGGGCCGCCCGCCCTCCCAGTTCTCGCATCGCCGCTTTGCGTTTCTCGGTCACCAGTGCCTGATGGGTCACATCCAGACCCATCATCACCAGGGGTACGCCAGATTGAAGGATGACCGCTGCAGCATGGGGGTCAACATAGATATTAAACTCCGCAGCGGGCGTTACATTGCCTGGGGTGATGGCGGCACCCCCCATGAAGACGATTTCCGCGATCCGTTCAACAATTGCCGGCTCTCGCACCATCGCCATGGCGATATTGGTTAGAGGCCCGGTAGGGCAAAGAGTGATGGTACCTGGTGGAGAAGTGAGCAGGGTGTCAATGATAAAGTCGACAGCGTGCATCGGTTCCAGCTTCATGCCGGGTTCGGGCAGAGTTTTGCCGCCGGGGAGATCAAGGCCTGATTGACCATGGACAGCCTCTGCAGTAACCAGTTGACGAACCATCGGTCGTGAACAGCCGGCAAAGACCCGGGTTTGTCGCGCCCCTGCCAGCTCACAGGCAAGAAGAGCATTTTTTTGGGTCAGGGCGAGAGGGACATTCCCAGCGACACAGGTGATACCCAACAGTTCCAGTTCATCTGGCGAGGCCAGGGCGAGGAGGATGGCGACAGCATCATCATGGCCTGGGTCACAATCCAGGATTACTTTTTTTCTGCTCACAGATCTGCCCCTAGGCAGTGGAAATTGACCATCTGTTACTCTCTCCCCTGTTATCATTAGCGGGTTACCCGCTTTGCTCTGGTGATTCGTAAATATCCCTTGAGAGGATCTCTTGGGTCAAGCCGGGTGGCGAGGAGATAGTAATCTCGTGGTGGTCAATAATAGTACTTCATCGGCTTGTGGTTGAAGTGAAAGGAGATGGAGAGAGTCAAAACCGGTTAAGAGCCTCCCGTAGAGGTAACTGGGAAATCAAGATAAAGTGGCAGATAGAAAGCCTTCAGTGCTCTGCTTGGGGGCACTCCATTGGGACCTGACGCTGCAGAGCTTATCCTCTGTGGCTTTGGGTGAGTCGAATCCGGTCTCTACCAGTCAAACGCCTGGTGGGGTGGCTGCAAATGTGGCGGTTAACCTGGCATCGCTGGGTCTTTCCGTGGGCCTTGCCAGCCGTATTGGTGGTGACTCCTCTGCCGCCGAGTTGAAGCGCTATCTGGCGGACTCAGGGGTAGATGACGCTTTGGTGGAGGTTGACCGGGAGGCGGGAAGTGCAACCTATACGACCATTCTCAGCCCAGAGGGTGAAGTAGTGGTGGGTGCTGCTGATATGGCGCTCTACGACCAGCTTGATAAGGATTATTGGCAATATCGGCATGATCACATCGTTGCCTGGGACCTGTGGTGTATCGACAGCAACCTTCCTCAATCTGGGATAGCCTACCTTGCCGATGTTGGTGAGAGGCCAAGGTTGATCGCTGTTGCTGTCTCACCCGCCAAGGTCTCTCGCTTTGGTTCAGTGCTCCCAGGGATAGGCACGCTTGTGCTCAATCTGGCAGAAGCGGGAGAGCTGTTAGGGAGAGCGCATCACTCACTTGATGGTGCCAGAAGGGCAGCAAAGGAGATTACTCGGTGCGGTGTAGAGCAGGCTTTTGTAACGGCGGGCAAAGAGGGGGCCGCCTGGGCCACTTCAATCGACGATGGGGTGGTATGTTCCCCGCCGCTCAACGCGGCGAGCAGTCTCTCAGGGGCTGGTGATGCTTTTGCTGCGGCTGCCGTAGCGGCAATCGCCATGGGGGAGAGTGCGCAGAAGGCGGCGGCTTGGGGGGTTAATGCGGCGGGTGTTGTTGCCGGGACAACCCAGGCTACTGCCTCACTGAGCTGGGGACAGATCAAGAACTTTGAATAGAACCGGTCTTGGCAAACCAGGATCAAATCAAGAGGCTGAGAAGATGGCAAGAGCGTTAGAGATCGCCCCGGAAGTGAAGACGGCGCTGGCTGAAGGCCGCCCTGTTGTTGCTCTTGAGAGCACCTTGATCAGCCATGGGCTGCCTGCTCCTGACAACCTTAACTGTGCCATGGAGGCAGAGTCTCGAGTACGTTCTGGTGGTGGGGTGCCGGCGACGATAGCTGTTATTGAGGGCACGATCCGTGTGGGTCTGGACCAGGGGGGCCTTGAGCGACTGGCATCAGGGATTGAGATCGCCAAGCTGAGCAGGGATGATCTTGGCAGTGCGGCTGCCAGAGGGGTGACCGGGGCAACGACCGTTGCTGCCACCATGATCTGTGCCCGGCTCGCCGGGATCGACGTTTTCGCAACCGGTGGAGTCGGTGGAGTGCATCGGGGGTGGTCGGAGAGCATGGACATTTCGGCTGATCTGACGGAACTTTCCAGAACTGCAGTAACCGTAGTCTGCTCTGGGGCTAAATCAATCCTTGATCTTCCGGCAACCGTTGAGATGCTTGAGACTCTGGGGGTGCCCCTTGTGGGTTATCGGGTGAGTGAGCTCCCGGCTTTTTTTTCGGCGCAGTCCGGAATTGAGTTGCGCCAGCATATCGATGAGATTGGGGAGATGGTAGAGATCATCCAAGCTCGACGACGGCTGGAAATGGGGGGAGGTGAAATTCTTGTTGTTCCCCCTCCTTCCGAGCGGGCGCTGGCTGGAGAACAGGTCAGGGCCTGGATCGAACAGGCCCTTGCCGAAGCAAAAGAGCAGACGATCGGCGGAAAGGCGGTAACTCCTTTTCTCCTTCGGCGGCTGTCAACCCTCTCAGGGGGGGAGACGCTAAAGACAAATGTCGCTCTCATTCTCAATAACGCCACTACAGCCACTGAGCTGGCAGTAGCACTGGCGGGCTAGCTCTTTCCAAACAGTTGGTGAGGGGGTGGATCACCCTGGGTTGCCGGCTTCTGGCAAGAGGTGGCTGTAAAGACCCATGGAATGGAAAGAGGGTAGTATTCGTCACTTGTGATGGAAAAATTAAATTTTAGTAACTGGATTCACTGATGCGAGCAGAGCACTATAAGCTGGTGTTGACCACTTGTGTCGATCAGGAGTCGGCCGAGTCTCTTGCCAGGCCCCTTGTAGAGGAGGGGCTTGCTGCATGTATCAATATCATTCCTCAAATGTCATCACTCTATCGTTGGCAGGGTGAGGTGAAGTGTGAACGTGAAACACTCCTTCTGATCAAGACCACTGCAGAACAGTATTCTGCCCTTGAACGAAGGCTGCTCTCACTACATGAGTATGAGCTGCCCGAAATCATTGGACTGGATATAACTGCAGGGCTACCGGACTATCTTGGCTGGCTGACCTCTTCAGTAGAAGAGATGGAGTAGTTTGATGTACCGAAGCGTCAAACATCTACTGGCCCTGTTGTTCCTCGCCCTGCCGTTGGTGGGGCTAGTGGCTCAACCAGCGGTGGGCAACTCAGTGACTGATTTGAAGAAGTTGCTGGGTATTGGCACTCCAGAGAACTCTTTTCTTAATGAGGATGATGCTTTTGCAGTCCAGGCCATTCCCGCCCCCGGGGGTGATGCGATCAGGGTCATCTTTGAGATTGCAGAGGGGTACTATCTCTATCGCAGTAAAATGGGCTTCACCATAGAAGGGGGGACGGCGGCCCTCAGTAGTGCCGAGCTTCCACCGGGCGAGAAGCAAGAGGATGAGTTTTTTGGCCTGATGGAGGTCTACCATGGGCGTGTGGAGATCAATCTGCCTCTTGAGCGGGCTCACGTCGGGCCTGAGGAAGTTATTCTCCACCTGGCCTATCAGGGGTGTGCAGAGGCCGGCATCTGCTATCCCCCCATCAAGCGTAAGATCAGCCTGACACTCCCCCCTGTTGAAGCCACGGCTTCAGCGCCAGTTGATCCAGAGGCTTCTGAAGAAACGGGCTCCTTCCTGGTCTATATGCTGGCTGCGTTTGGGGCGGGTCTCTTGCTCACCTTTACCCCTTGCGTACTGCCGATGATTCCGATTCTCTCCAGCGTCATCGTCGGCCAGGGAGAGAGGCTGACCAGAGCACGTGGTGGAGCGCTCTCAATCGTCTATGTTCTGGGGACGGCTGCGACCTATACTGTTGCCGGAGTGGTGGCCGGATTGACGGGAGAGCAGCTGCAGGCCTATTTCCAGAATATCTGGGCTATCGGAGGCCTCAGTCTGCTGTTTGTCATCATGGCACTCTCCATGTTTGGTCTCTACGACCTGCAGATGCCAAGCACCATTCAGTCCCGGCTTGAGGGCAGAACCCGGGGAATGGGCGGCTCTTACAGCATGGTCTTCTTTCTGGGGGCACTCTCCGCCCTAATTGTTGGGGCTTGTGTCTCACCCGTTTTAATCGCCGTGCTCAGCATAGCGATTGCAGCGGGGGATCCGGTGCTTGGGGGGTTGACCATGTTCTCCATGGCGCTGGGGATGGGCCTCATTCTGGTTGTTATCGGTTTTAGCGCCGGCTTCCTGATACCTCATGCAGGGGCCTGGATGGATCGGGTAAAGCAGAGTTTTGGTGTCATGCTCCTGGGGGTGGCGATCTATCTTCTTGGGGCCATACCTGAAGTACCGGTGCTGCTTCTTTGGGGTGCTCTTCTTATTATTACAGGGGTATTTTTGGGGGCGGTACAGGCGCTCCCAAAGGAGAAGAGTGGATGGCAAGTGTTGTGGAAAGGGGTAGGTATAGTGCTGTTGATCTGGGGGGTGCTGGCCCTTGTAGGGGGGTTCGCCGGTAAACGGGACATCCTCAACCCTCTCCCTCTGGAACTCCTTTTGGGATCTGATCCCACCGTAGAGAATATTGATCGTGATGAACTCTTTACCCAGGTTCCCGACATGGCCACCTTGGAGCGAGAGCTTGAAGCGGCAAGCCGAAATAACCAGCCTCTCTTGCTCAACTTTTATGCCGACTGGTGCATCGATTGCCTGCGTATGGAGGAGGCAACCTTCAAAGATGCCACCGTACTTGGTGGCCTGGAGCGCTTTGTAGCGCTACAGGTAGACCTGACTGATCCGGGGAATCCCCTTACCAAGGAGATCAAGCGGCACTTCGGGGTATTTGGCCCCCCGGCAATGCTCTTTTTTGACTCTGCAGGCGAGGAGCAGATTAGACTGCGGCGGTATGGGTATCTCTCTGTCGGCAAGTTTAATCAGCTCATCAGCCAGCTCAGGTAGTCTCTTGTCGGCCTCTCCAACTCTCAGGTACAGACTGCTCCTTATTGTGGCTACGTTTGCCATTGGGGGTGGGATCGGGCTCTGGCTCTGGTGGTCAACCCTGACTCAGCCAGAAGAGAGCTTCCCGCCTGTCAGCCAGCTGCTCTCTCTTAAGGATGTTGAGGGGGTTGTCCACCCGCCCTCAAAATGGCAGGGGAAGGTTCAGCTGATCAACTTCTGGGCCACCTGGTGTACACCCTGTCGCCAGGAGATTCCTCTCTTTGCCAGCCTCTATAGTCGCTGGCAGGAGCGGGGACTGGTGGTTGTCGGTATAGCCATAGATGAAGTTGATGCGGTAAGACGCTTTGGAGATGAAGTCGGAATCAACTACCCCTCATTGATCGCCGGGAAGGATGGGCTTGGGTTGTTGGCCCGCTTTGGGGGGGGGCAAGGCCTCCCCTATAGCCTGCTGGTAGATCGAAAGGGCAATATCGTTGAACGCAAGCTGGGAATGTTCAGAGAGAGTGAGATTGAGGCGTTGATTGAGTCATACATCGGGCCTGGTTGATCGTTCACACCCCCCAGTGTCATCAAGCCGTTGCCTCGATTCTGGTGATTCCATCCGGGGGCTGTTTTGTCGTGAAAATGCAACTAATGAGCAAGATTTGCGTTGATCTGGACTTTATCTCCATATTTCTTCAGAATGATAGCCTAACTTTCCGGGGCCCCGATAGGGCCACTGAGCGCTCCCACTGCCATAGAAAAAGGGCGGCAAACAAGAGTAATAGATGTTCCCAACCTCAACCTTGTGGGTGAGCGGAAGCCAGAGCTTTATGGGTAGGCAGGGAAAAATGAGGAGAGACAAAGATGGATATTAGAAAAGTAAAAAAGCTGATCGAGCTCCTGGAGACCTCAGAACTCTCTGAGATTGAGATCCATGAGGGTGAGGAGTCGATTCGACTGAGTCGTGGGGGAGCAGTGTTTGCTCAGGCTCCTGTCCTGCCAGTTGCATCAACACCAGCTGCTTCGACTCCTTCAGCAGCAGAGCGGGCCACTATAGCTGCCGAGCCCGAAGTCCCGGACGGCCATAGTGTCAATTCACCTATGGTAGGCACCTTCTATACGGCATCAACACCTGAAGCTGAGGCCTTTGTTAAGGTGGGTGACCAGGTTGAAACTGGCGATACCCTCTGTATTATTGAGGCGATGAAGATGTTCAACCAGATAGAAGCCGATCGGTCGGGTACAGTGCGTGCAGTACTTAAGACCAATGGCGAGCCTGTTGAGTATGGCGAGCCTCTGGTTATCATAGGATAGAGTTTAAGCTGTGAAGATAGAAAAACTGGTCATCGCCAATCGCGGTGAAATCGCACTGCGCGTCCTTAGAGCATGCCGTGAACTGAATATTCATACTGTGGCCCTCCATTCGGAGGCAGACAGAGACTCAAAAACGGTTCGTATTGCTGACGAATCAGTCTGCATTGGCCCCCCCCCGGCAGGGGAGAGCTATCTCAATATTCCTTCAGTAATTGCTGCTGCAGAGGTGACCGATGCATCGGCCATTCATCCCGGTTATGGGTTCCTTTCAGAAAATGCTGACTTTGCAGAACGGGTAGAAGAGAGCGGATTTATCTTTGTGGGTCCAAAGCCGGAGACCATTCGCCTCATGGGGGATAAAATTTCTGCCATCAGGGCAATGAAGGAGGCCGGTGTACCCTGTGTTCCTGGCTCCGAAGGGTCATTGGATGACGATGACATGAAAACCATAGAGATTGCTCGGAACATCGGTTACCCCGTCATCATCAAGGCATCCGGAGGTGGGGGTGGCCGTGGCATGCGCGTCGTCCATACGGAAGCGGCCTTGTTGAATGCTGTTGCACTGACACGTGCAGAGTCACTCGCCGCGTTTCATAATGATGTCGTCTATATGGAGCGCTTTCTGGGTTCACCCCGCCACATTGAGATTCAGGTTCTGGCAGATGCCCATGGAAACGCCGTTCATTTGGGTGAACGAGATTGTTCGATGCAGCGACGCCACCAAAAAGTGATTGAAGAGGCTCCTGCACCCGGTATTACGGAGGAGCAGCGTCAACAGATAGGGCAGCGCTGTGTCGAGGCCTGCAAGACCATTGACTACCGAGGAGTGGGTACTTTTGAGTTTCTCTATGAGCAGGGTGAGTTCTTCTTCATTGAGATGAATACCCGGATCCAGGTCGAACATCCGGTGACCGAGATGATTACCGGGCTTGATCTTGTGCGTGAGCAAATTGCGGTGGCATCCGATGAGCCACTTTCATTTTCCCAGGATGATATTCAGATTCGTGGTCATGCTCTTGAGTGTCGGATTAATGCTGAAGATTCTGAGACCTTTTTACCCTCACCCGGCAAGATCACACAGTATCATCAGCCGGGAGGCCCGGGGGTGCGTGTGGACTCACACATCTTTGCCAACTACACCGTTCCACCCTACTATGATTCGATGATTGCCAAGGTGATTACCCATGGGAACAATCGACACAAAGCTATCGCCCGGATGTACGGTGCGCTTCAGGAGATGGTGGTTGAAGGCATCAACACCAATATTCCACTGCAGCGAACACTGGTGAAAGATTCAGCTTTTCGGGAAGGTGGATTGAATATCCACTATCTTGAAAAAAAGCTGAACGAATAATCTCTCAAACCCGATGCCGTGGCTCAATGTTCGCCTGCTTGCTGAGCGAGATGAGCTTGAATCTGTAGAGGCTACGCTGCAGGAAGCGGGGTCAGTGGCAGTGACCTGGGAGAATGGTGGTGAGAAACCCTCTTATGTCAGTGACCCTGAAGCCGTTCCCTCCTGGGATCGAGTCATGGTTACCGGGCTCTTTCCTGGAGAACTCTCTGTTGAAGAGGTGAGAGTGAGACTGGGCTCTGCCTGGTGCCAGGCGCACAGCACCAGGATGGAAGCGTTGGAAGAGCGTGATTGGGAGCGCGAGTGGCTTGAACACTTTCACCCTATCCAAATAGGCAAGCATCTATGGGTGGTCCCAAGCTGGTGTCCCCCTCCAGATCCAGAGGCCATTAACCTGATGATCGACCCTGGCCTGGCCTTTGGAACGGGCACTCATCAGTCGACGGCGCTCTGTCTTAAGCGGCTGGATCAACTAAGCGCAGATTTGGCCGGGGCCGCAGTGGTGGATATTGGCTGCGGCTCTGGAATTCTGGCACTGGGCGCACTGTTGTTGGGGGCTGACACTGTTTGGGGTTCGGATATTGACCACCGCGCACTCACCACAGCGCGGGAAAATGCGAAACGTAATGGTCTCACGCAACGCCTCCACCTCTTCTTGCCCGATGAACTTCCGATGGCTGTAGTTGGGGATATTGTAGTCGCCAATATTCTGGTATCAACTTTGGTATCGTTGGCCGTAGAGATTGACAGTCGTGTCAAGCCCGGGGGCAAGCTACTGTTGTCGGGAATTCTTGCTGGCCAGGAGTCAGAGGTTATCGATGCCTTTTCAGAGTGTTATCAATTCACTGTCCAAGAGGAAGAGGGCTGGATCCTGGTTGAGGGGGACAAGGAAGCCCCTTAGACACAGCCTTGCCGAAGGGCAGGCTGTCACCCTTGTGAACAGAGCGTTGGGCAGAGCGACACCTTCAGATGTGATGGGGATCCGACAAGATCCCCTAAAAGTGTCAACCCGAGTAGATTACCGACGCCCCAAACCGGTATCATCCACCTCCCTTTAGCCGGTGGCGATAAGCCCCGAACCTTCTTTGAGTAGTTTTTAGTGATGCAGATAGGGCCATATCCATTTTCAGGCCGTGTTGTACTGGCTCCGATGGCAGGAATTACGGACCTGCCTTTTCGCAAGCTTTGTCGTCGCTTTGGTGCAGCTTTTGCTGTTTCCGAGATGGTCTCTGCCAACGCCCAGCTCTATGGGTCAATAAAGACCCAGCGTAAAATTGACCATCGGGGAGAGGCCAAGCCCAGAGTAGTACAGATAGCCGGAGCGGATCCCCGCGCCATGGCACTTGTCGCCAGATTCAATGCTGATAATGGGGCAGATATCATCGATATCAATATGGGGTGTCCGGCAAAAAAAATCTGTCGCCAGCAGGCGGGTTCAGCCCTCCTGCGCGATCAATCACTGGTCAGAAAAATAATTGGCGCAGTGGTGGAGGCGTGTGATTTACCCATTACTCTCAAGATTAGAACAGGCTGGGACGAAAACAGTCGAAATGCCGTAGCCGTAGCAAAACTGGCTGAAGAGGAGGGTATTGCTGCCCTGGCTGTTCATGGCCGAACCCGGGCCTGCGGATTCCATGGCCAGGCTGAATACGAGACAATTAGAGAGGTTAAACAGGGGGTCTCTATCCCTGTTATTGCCAATGGTGACATCGGGACCCCGGCACAGGCAAAGAGGGTCCTTGATTTTACGGGTGCAGATGCAATCATGGTTGGACGGGGTGCCCGCGGACGTCCCTGGCTCTTTCAGCAGATCAACCGTTTTGTTGAAGATGGGGTGATGGTTGACGAGCCGGCAATCGAGTTCCAGTATCAGATCGTGGCTGAACATCTTCAAGCCCTCTATGCATTTTATGGCGACACGATGGGCGTGCGGATCGCACGTAAGCACCTGGCGTGGTATACAAAGGGTCTGCCAGGGGGGAGTGAGTTTAGACGACAGATCAACAGTGAGACCTTGTCGGTAGAACAGAGTCGCAAGGTCAAAGACTTTTATCAACGACAGTTGGCAGACCATATACTTGCAGCATGACAATGAAAAAGACAAAAAAAGAGGGCGGACCAGATTCACTGGCAAAGCATGTTGACCAGGCTCTGAGTCGCTATTTTGAGGATTTAAACGATCAGGACCCGGTAGACCTCTATGCCATGGTAATTCGTGAGGTTGAACGCCCGGTGCTTGAAAGAGCGATGGCAAGAGCCGAGGGAAACCAGAGCAGGGCATCAAAAATACTCGGGATCAACCGTAATACACTACGAAAAAAACTGCTCGACCACGGCATCAGTTAACCGGTTCTATCGATCTGGATGGTCGTGGGGGTGGAGATAATGATATTTACCGGAGTGACACAAAGATGACTGACCCGCACTCAGACGCGGCCTCTCCTGATATGAGAGCTGGAAAAATATGTAAAATAAATCGAGCCCTGATCAGTGTTTCCGATAAGAGCGGGCTTGCCGAGTTGGGCAGGGGGTTGGCTGAATTTGGTGTTGAGGTGCTCTCCACCGGGGGTACTTTCAGCCAGCTTCAGGAGAGTGGAGTAGAGGTCAGAGAGGTCTCGGCACACACCGGCTTCCCGGAGATGATGGAGGGTCGGGTGAAGACTCTCCACCCTATTATTCACGGCGGCATTCTGGGTCGTCGAGGAGTGGACGACAAGGTAATGAGGGAAAGTGGTATTGCCCCTATCGATCTGGTGGTGGTCAATCTCTATCCCTTTGAGCAGACCGTTGCGTCACCTTCATGCCCTTTTGAGGAAGCGGTTGAAAATATCGATATCGGCGGTCCGACACTCCTTCGTGCCGCCGCAAAAAATCATGCTGATGTGGCTGTGGTAACGGACCCTGAGGATTATGGGCTGCTGATTGAAGAGTTGAAAGCCCATGGCGGCGTCACAGCAGCGACTCGGCTTAATCTGGCTAAGAAGGCATTCTCCCACACCGCCCGGTATGATGGCGTGATTGCCAACTATCTTGGCCTGCTCGATGGAGAGGGAGGAAAAAAAGACTTCCCGGAGACGCTGACCCGGCAATACCGCTGCCTTGAGACACTGCGTTATGGTGAAAACCCCCACCAGGGGGCTGCTCTCTACGGTGACACCTCTCCCGCTTCCGGCACTCTGACCGAGGCTCGCTTTGTTCAGGGAAAGGCCCTCTCCTACAACAACCTTGCAGATACCGATGCTGCCCTTGAGTGTGTGCGCTCATTCTCTGAGCCCGCCTGTGTGATTGTCAAACACGCCAACCCCTGTGGGGTGGCTGTGGCAGAGAACATCGATAGCGCCTATGAGTCAGCCTACCGGACCGACCCGACCTCAGCGTTTGGTGGAATTATCGCCTTTAATCGTCCTCTGGGCCGTGCACTGGCGGCTACCTTGACAGAGCGACAGTTTATCGAGGTGATTGTGGCACCAACCGTGGATGAGGGTGCCAGGCCAATCCTGGCGACCAAGCCCAATATACGGGTTCTGGAAGTCTCTGAAAATGAGGGGTCACAGATGGAACTTCAGGTGAAGCGAATTGATGGCGGTCTTCTGGTCCAGGACCCGGATCGGGGTACGGTAACCAGCGAAGAGCTGCAAGTAGTCTCAGAATCTACTCCCGATGCCGAGCAGATGGCTGATCTCATCTTTGCCTGGAAGGTGGTCAAGTACGTTAAATCGAATGCCATTGTCTATGTTCGTGATCTCGCCACTGTAGGAATTGGTGCGGGGCAGATGAGCCGGGTCTATTCCGCCAAGATTGCCGGAATAAAGGCTCGGGATGAGGGCCTTGCCGTTGAGGGTGCGGTGATGGCTTCGGACGCCTTCTTCCCCTTCAGGGATGGGATCGATGCGGCCCACGAGGTGGGTATTCGGGCGGTAATCCAACCCGGGGGATCAATGAGGGATGATGAGGTGATTGCCGCTGCCAACGAACACGGTATCGTAATGGTGTTTACCGGCATGCGTCATTTCCGACACTAGCGATGGGGGGTTAGAGTGAAAGTGCTTGTTGTTGGCGCCGGGGGGCGTGAACATGCCCTGGCATGGAAGTTGGCCCAGTCATCCCGGGTAAGCCAGGTGTTCGTGGCCCCGGGTAATGGTGGCACCGCGCTTGAGGCAGGGGTTCAGAATATCCCTGTCTCTGTTGATGACACCAGGGCACTGATCCATTTTGCCCGTGAAGAGGGGATAGCACTCACGGTGATTGGTCCGGAGGGCCCCCTTGTGGAGGGTGTTGTCGACCACTTTAGGGAGGCTGGCCTGAGGTGTTTTGGCCCTGGTCGGGAGGCGGCTCAGCTTGAAGGCTCAAAATCCTTCGCCAAGTCATTTCTCTTTCGACACAACATTCCTACAGCGGGTTCCCGGACGTTTTCCAACCCTCACAAAGCCAAGGAGTGGATAAGGGAGCAGGGTGCACCGGTCGTCATCAAAGCGGATGGACTGGCGGCGGGAAAAGGGGTGACTGTAGCCATGAGTGTAGATGAAGCCCTCCAGGCAGTTGATGAGATTCTGGTTGAGAATCGTTTTGGAGAAGCGGGCGCTCTGGCCGTTGTTGAGGAGTGGCTCGAGGGTGAGGAGGCAAGTTTTATCTGTATGGTCAATGGTCAGCAGGTTTTGCCGCTGGCCACTTCTCAGGATCACAAAGCCCGAGATGAGGGTGACAAGGGGCCAAACACAGGGGGGATGGGGGCCTACTCACCCGCTCCGGTAGTAACCCCCCAGATGCACCAACACATAATGGCTGATGTGATTGAGCCAACAGTTCGTGGCCTCATTGATGAGGGCATCCATTACACCGGCTTCCTCTACGCCGGGTTGATGGTCAGCCCGGAGGGTGTTCCCAGAGTGCTTGAGTTCAACTGTCGATTTGGTGACCCTGAAACCCAGCCAGTGCTAATGCGTCTTGAGAGTGACCTTGCTGATCTTATTGATGCTGCGCTTGATGGAAACCTTGATTCCGTTGAGGCCAGTTGGAGACCTGAGATAGCCCTTGGTGTGGTGCTTGCTGCAGGGGGGTATCCCGGCACACCCAGAAAGGGTGATCTGATTTCCGGGGTTGCCCAGATGCCGCCAAGTGGGGTCAAGGTCTTCCATGCGGGCAGCCATTTGGTTGGGGAAGATGTGGTTACCGATGGAGGGCGTGTTCTCTGTGTAACCGCACTGGGTAGCGATGTACGACAAGCGAGGGAGCACGCATACCGGCACATTGATACACTGGACTGGCCGCAAATGTTTTTTCGACGGGATATTGGATATCGTGCTGTGGCGCGTGAGAACAATGATCCCGTTACAGAATAACGATTACCTGGAGGTACTACAATGACACAACCCTTTGTTGCCGTCCTGATGGGATCTGATTCAGATCTTGGGGCGATGCAAACCACACTTGATACGCTTAGTGCGCTTGATGTTCGATGGGAGGTGAAAATTACTTCGGCTCATCGGACACCGGGAGCAACCCATGATTACGTCAAGGATGCGGAGGCCCGGGGTTGTGCCCTCTTTATTGCCGCTGCCGGGTTGGCGGCACATTTGGCCGGGACGGTTGCCGGTTTGACGCTGAAACCGGTGATTGGGGTGCCTATGGATGGGGGGCCACTGAAAGGACAGGATGCCCTCCTGTCAACCGTGCAGATGCCGGGCGGTGTTCCGGTAGCCTGTATGGCGATCGGCAAGGCCGGGGCACGCAATGCGGCCTACCTCGCCGCCCAGATCCTGGCACTGGGTGATCCCGCACTTGCCAGAAGGGTTGCCGAAGATCGGGCTGCAGGGGCGAGGGCGGTTGAAGATAAAGACAGCGCACTACAGGCCACTATAGAATCCTGAACTTGAATAGAGGCGACCTTGAAGAAGCGGCGGCGGTGATTGCCCAGGGTGGTATTGTTGCCTACCCCACCGAATCCTGCTACGGCCTCGGTTGTGACCCTCGTCTCGCCCCATCCGTACGTCGCTTGTTGGGGATAAAACGGCGGTCGATTGATAAAGGGGTGATTCTGGTTGGAGCCGATTGGTCTCAGCTCTCCGTCTATGTGGATTGTTCTCACAGGGAGGCTATCGCACGTGCACAAGAGAGCTGGCCTGGGCCCTACACCTGGCTCCTCCCGGGAGAGGGCCGTACACCCTATTGGATCAGGGGTGATCACCCTAAAGTGGCAGTGAGGGTCACCTCTCATCCGGGTGCAGCGGCACTCTGTCGCCATGCACGCCGGGCGCTGGTTTCAACAAGTGCAAATCGCCAGGGCTTTCCACCGGCCTCCACATTCAAAGAGGTGAGCCGTACACTGGGTGATGAGGTTGACTATATTCTTAGGGGGAGAGTAGGCCAATTGTCTGCTCCAACGACAATAACGGACGCTCTCAGCGGTGATCTCATTCGTCAGGGTGGGGTGCAATAGAGTGAAAACGGATAATTCACTTCACTTGTGGTGGAGGGACTAAATGTATCTTGCTTACCGACTGGTTCTCTATCTGTTGTTTCCAGTTGTCATTCTGCGGCTCTTAGGCAGGGGGTTCAGGAATCGAAATTACTGGAGCCGGTGGTCAGAACGATTTGGCTTTATTCCTGAAAACAGGAGAGGGCCCTATCGTGCCTGGGTCCACGCGGTCTCTGTTGGTGAAGTAAAGGCCGCCAGCCCAATCCTCGAAATCCTGCTGGAGAATTTTGAGGGCCAGCCTGTACTGGTTACTACAATGACACCCACAGGGGCTATGGAGGTAGAGCAACTCTTTGGTCATCGAGTGGATCATCTCTATCTGCCCTACGACTACCCCGGTGTTATAAGACGTTTTTTGAAGCTGACCGCTCCCCAGGTCGCCATTATCATGGAGACAGAGATCTGGCCTAATCTGATTGAGGCCTGTTTTCAGCAAAAACTACCTGTGGTTTATACTAATGTTCGGCTCTCTGAACGTTCCTTCCAGGGGTATCGGAGGTTTGGCCGGCTAACAGGCCAGGCGCTCTCCAGAGTGGATCGTTTTGCCGTTCAATCCAGCGTTGATGCCGAACGCATCATCACGCTGGGTGCCGAGCCAACACAGGTCACCGTTACGGGCAGTGTTAAGTTTGATATTCGTCGGCCCGCAAGCATACGAGAGGTTGCAGAGGCGCTTCGAAGAGAGCTGGGGTGGGAACGCAATATCTGGGTTGCGGGGAGCACTCACGAGGGTGAAGAAGAGCAGCTGCTCGAAGCCTACCGGCAGTTGCATTTGAGATTCCCTGACCTGTTGCTCGTCATTGTTCCCCGCCACCCCGAACGCTTTACCCAGGCCTATCGGCTGGCAAAGAAGGGGGGGTTTGAGGTGAGACGCCATAGTGAGCAGAGGGGAGCCCTCAAAGAGAGTATTCAGATCTATATTGGGGACACCATGGGCGAACTGGCTGTGTTTTTGGCAGCTGCAGACGTTGCCTTCATTGGTGGGAGCCTGGTGGCAACGGGTGGCCATAATATTCTTGAGGTGAGTGCTGCCGGGGTCCCAGTCATCTTTGGCCCTTACATGTTCAATTTTCAGGAGATCGCCACCATCACCCTCGATCACAATGCAGGGGTCCAGGTTAAGGATGGAGGTGAGTTGGCTGATCGCGTAGGCGATTATCTGAGTGATCCCGAGTCAAGAGATCGTGCAGGGGAGGCAGGGCGGAAGATGGTGGAAGAAAATCGTGGAGCCGTTGAGCGTGTCCTGGCGGTTCTGGAACCCTATCTTCATGACTGAGAAGGGGCAATCCGGCGCTGTGACCCCTGTTCTTCGGCAGAGCCAAGAGCCACCGAAAGGCCAGATTCGCCACCATTGCGGCCAGGAGCAGTGCAAGGATAAATCGAGGAATACGGGTAATCCCGGCCCGATATCAGGACGGGGATTGGGTGAATTTCAGCTACCTCTCCAGCCAGCTGTTGATTCGTTCTATAACCGTTGCATCTGTCCTTCCCACCAGATTCTCGAGTTTGAGCAGGTTAAGAATGTAGCGGTAGCGTGATTGCAGCAGATCTCTTCTTGCCAGAAAGAGATCTCTTTGGGCATCAAGAACATCAAGATTGGAGTTGGCTCCAGCCTTGAACCCCTCCTGTTTTGCTTCCAGCGCCTTCCCGCTTGCTCGGACGGCCTGCTCATAGGCATCCACCTGGCGGATGTTGGTCAGCAGATCATTGTAGGTGGTTCTGGTATTAAGAGCCGTTGACCGTTCTATCCCCTCTTCCTGCAGCTGGGCAGCCTCATAACGGTGCGTTGATTCAGTGACTCTGGCGGGAACCGCGCCACCGCTGTAGATCGGCCAGCTAAGATTAATTCCAAAGTTGCCTGAGGTCGAGAGCGACGTAGCGTTTCCATTTGCCGTTGAGCGTGAGAGCGAGGCACTGAGTGAAAGGCTGGGCAAACGAGCCGCCTCTGCGATACCGATCTGCTGCTTGGCAAGAGCAGTTCGGTTGCGAGCAATTCTAAGTGCCAGGTTCTCCTTAAGCGCCTGATCTAACCAATGGCCCTGGTCTTTGGGATTGGGAGCTTCAATGGGGGCGTTTTCACCCAGGGGCTTCAGGTTGGGGGTGTTTCGGCCAAGGGCTTGTGCCAGCTGTAGCTGGGCCTCATTGAGCTTATTCACCGCACCAATTTGGGAGGCTTCAGAGAGTTTAAGGCGGGCCTCAGCCTCAAAGAGATTGATGGTGGTGCCAAGCCCGACTGAAAGCCGTTCACGAGCGAGTTCAAGGTGGCGGGTAATGGCGCTTTGTTCTTTGTTTGTCAGCTCAAGGTTATCCTGGGCGGCCAGGGTATCAAAATAGAGTTTTGCAACTTTGAGCATCAGCTCCTGATGCGCCACTTTAAGCTCAAGGTCACCAACAGTTGCCTGGCCTTTTGCACTGTCAAGGGCGCGATCGTTGGCATAATTAATCAGTGGCTGGGAGTATTGCAGAGAGAAGCTGCCACCATTTGAGCTGTCACTCTGGGAAGGGGTGTTGCCGCTCTGACGCGAGCTTTGTGTATGGTTAAGGTTGCCCTGAATGCGCAGTGTTGAGCCCTTTTTTGACTCCGCTAAAGGGACACCGGAGAGCACCGCTTTATGGGTTGCACGCTGAGCCTGGAAGTTGGCATCGTGTTTTAGAGCAAGCTGGTAGGCAGACAGCAAGTCGATGGTCGACCCCTCCTGGGCGGCCATGGGTGTGGCCAGAAGAGAGAGGGCCAGCCAGAGACATGTAGTTTTTATAACCAGAGATTTATTGATGATCATGGGCTCTGTTTTTTGGGTTTTTTCCATGACGTTATTTTGACACAGTTGTGACCAGATTCATTTCCCTGCCCGCAACTTTACATAACTTTACCTGGTCACTTGATTCAGAAAGTAAATTCAGGCGGTATTTGGATATTTTCCAAAGAAGGAAGCTCAGTGTCAAAGAGGGAAGTCTCTATGTAGTTATCACCTGATTTGCGTTCTAGGAGAATGGCTTCCATAGCGGGAGAGGTGCCCACCACAGCGACCAGTCTTCCATCAACGGCAAGTTGATTGCGCAGTGACGGGTTAATTGAAAGCAGAGATCCGGTAAGGAGAATGGCATCAAATGGGGCCTCTAGGGGCCATCCCTGAGCACCATCTCCAACTTTGAAGGTGACATTGGTGATGCCGTGGGATGTTAGTTTTTCTGTTGCAGCCTGACTTACCGATGGGTTGATCTCTACCGTGGTAACGGTGGCTGCCAGTGAACTAAGTAGGGCAGTAACAAATCCACTTCCTGTTCCCACTTCAAGCACGCTGTCATCAGGTTTAAGATTGAGCGCCTGAAGCAGTCGGCCCTCAAGTTTTGGGTGCATCATCAACTCCCCATCGCCAAGAGGGATGGCAATGTCCATAAACGCCCTCTGTCGCTGGTCATTGGGAACAAACTCTTCCCTAGGAATGGTTGCCATAGCATCGAGCAGACGCTGGTCCAAAACATTCCAGGGCCGAATCTGTTGTTCAATCATGTGGTAACGTGCTTTTTCCATATCCATGGTATTGGTTCCAATTTAGCGCTGTCTGCTGATGACGAGCAGTAGGGTCTTTGTTCAGTTAACTTCGGGGTCTGCGTTATCCTGCTGGATTCAAACCGGACCCCATTCATAACCAAAGGGTAAGGTGTTTATCAAATCAGTGCAATGAGCAGGGCCAATAGAGTGGCCCGCTGTTTGAGATTGATTTCAAGAGGCAAGGGTGGAACGGACCTTCTCTTTTCTGGGCAACAGGGCAATGGTCAGAGCGCCAAGACCAGCGAGAAGTGCCAGCAGGGTGAAGAGTTGGTGAAATTCACCGCTCTGTTGGTGGAAATAGGCAATCAGCGTTACTGCGATCGGGCCTGCACCAAAAACGAGGGTGAATTTGGCTCCAAAAGCGAGTCCATGATGATGGGCCGGCGTGTATTGGGCGAGAAGCAGATTTTCTGCAGGGAGCGCGCCTGTATTGGCGATGACCATCAATGCGGTAATGGCTATGAGCATGCCGCCAGAGAGATCGGCGGCAAACCAGAGCAGGGGAATTTGGGCGAGGAGCATGAGCAGATAGAGTCTTTTTAGGGGAAAGCGGTCGGCAAGATGGCCTACTACTAACTGCATGGCAGCACTTGCCGTGTAGACTGCAGTGACTAAAACCCCAATCTCAGTATAGCCTGAGCCCAGAATATTGCTGGCCCTAAGCTCAAAAACTTTTGGCAGAACCGTCTGTGTTGATTGGTAGATCAGGCCACCAATGAACATCACCAGGAGCAGGAGCAGGAAGATCGTGAGGTGGCTTCTCCCCTTTGATTCAGCTTGGTTCTCTCTGGGCAGACGATCACCGATCCGCCGTGTGAGCAGTGCCCAGAGAAAAAACAGTCCAGTAGCCAGAGCGATAAGTCCAGGGAGCAAAAAGGCGCTTCGCCAACCAAAAGCTTCTACCAGCAGGCCGGCAACAAGGGCCGAGAGTGCCACACCGAGACTGCCGAAAATGCCATTAAAGCCAAGGGCTTTCCCCGGGTTCCTGTCGGTATTGCGGATTAGCCAGGGGATGGCAACGGGGTGGTAGATGGAGGCAAAAAGACCTACTCCTGTAAGCGAGATGAGGAGCTCAAGGGGTGTTGATGCAAACCCGGCAAAGAGGGTAGAGATGCCAAGGCCAATAAAAAAAAGAGCAAGAGTCCCCGGGGCGCTCCAGCGGTCAGCCAGCCAGCCGGCCGGTAGCGCGGCCAGCCCCACCATCAGGGCGCCAGGGGCCCAAAGTTTAATCAGCTGGTGATAGGGAAGTTCCCAGGCACTCTCGATAGAGAGGATGATGATGAAATAAAAGGCGGTAAACATATGCACATAGAGATGCCCAAGATTGGCAAATATGAGAGCCAGAGATATTGTCGGCCGAACCAAAAAGAGAACCCCTGCTTAATGTTCAGCAGTGGGCAGTCGTTGACTGCGTCGGTCGAGAAATAGGTTGTAACTGGCAATCAGGGCAGGAAACAGGTTGGAGAGAATACCAACCGAGTCATTTTTTCCAAAAATGAAATAACCCAGCAGTAGAATGCTGCCAGAGAGGCTCATATACCAGAATAGGCTGGGCATGGTGACCTGCTGGTTTCGATGAGAGACATAGATCTGGACAAACCAGCGTCCGGCAAAGAGCAGGACCCCCAGATAACCCATCAGTTTCCATGGGGTGATGGTAATGCCCCAGTCCTGGAAGAGAATTTCATTCATTTGTTACTCCTGAAGAGGCCTAGTGGTGTTGATACCGGTTAAAGGGAATTCTGACTGTTCTGGATTCACTTGGCCTGTATTGTGTTTAGTGGAGTGTCGACTATTAGCGGACTTTTGGCTAGACCCATCCAGACCGGCTGGCAGGGGTGGTTGCATGGAGTAGCGATGGCTTGGGCCCTGATTTGAGAATATTCAGCCACTCTCGGGCGGTTTGTGGAAGCTAAGAGGCCTTAGTTTTTCTGATCCGGGCGCTCTGACACTGCCGGCTCCTCACTCACATCGGGAAGACTCCATCGATGTTGCAGCCAAATGACACCAAGAAGGTCAATCACTCCCGTCCAGAGGCGGTTATTCAAACCATAGTGTGAACGCCCGGCTACTCTTGGGCGGTGATTTACTTCAACTGAGACCACTCCCCCCCCATGGCGAACGATCAGGGCGGCTAAAAAGCGGTGCATATGGTCAAAGGCGGGAAGCTCAAGGAAGAGTTGGCGGGGGAAGAGTTTGAGGCCACATCCACTGTCAGGGGTGAGATCATGGAGCAGGCGCTGGCGAATAGAGTTGGCAATACGCGAGGAGACCCGTTTTAGCCAGGTATCCCGGCGCTTTCGTCGATGGCCGATAATCAGGGCGGTGTTGTCTGGAGTTGAAGGAATATTTAATTGATTGACCAGAGTGATGATGTCGGCGGGATCATTCTGTTGATCACCATCAAGGGTCACAATCCACTCTCCTTGAGCCCTTCTGACACCTGAAATGATGGCGGCACTCTGTCCGGACTGCCCGGAATGGGTAACAACTCTGACCCTTGGGTTGGCGGCTGCGGCAAGACAAAGGCGGTCGGCAGTGGTATCGCTACTGCAGTCATCAACAAACAGGAGTTCATAATTAAGGCGGCCTTTAAGTGCGGCATCGACCTCAGTAGCAAGAGGGATTATGTTCTCCTCTTCGTTATGGACCGGAACGACAACCGAGAGCAGTGCGATGGGTAGGGTCATAGTGTTGGGTCGTCAAGTGTGCAGATCAGGATCAATGCTCGCGTTGTCAGAAGGGCTGGGTGAGGAGTCATGGCGCTCTTATGGAAAGGGCAGATTATAGCAGTTGGTTTTCACTCTTGATCGAGACGTTTGAGCAGGGGGCCGAGAGAGAGCCCCTGGACCGAGATCGAGAAGATAACCACCACGTAGGTTGCCATCACCAGAATGCTTCTTTCAGCTCCTGCGGGAAGAGAGAGGGCAAGTGCAATCGAAATACCCCCTCTAATCCCGCCCCAGACCAGGATCTTCACCACATTTGGGCTGAAGCTATGGCGAAGACGAAGGAGAAGAACAGGCAGACCTACACTGAATAAACGAGAGAAGAGGACGATGGGTATGGCCACCAGGCCTAGTACCAGTGCAGTTAATGAAAAGTCCAGGGTGAGAAGTTCGAGCCCGATGAGGGTGAAGAGAACCATATTGAGGGTCTCATCGATCAACTCCCAGAAGGCATCGATATGCTCTTTGGTTTTATCCGACATTGCCAGAGTTCGTCCCCGGTTACCAATCAGCAGGCCGGCAATCACAACACAGATCGGGCCTGAAACATGGAGCTCCAGGGCCAGCATATAACCACCAAGCGCAACAGCCAGGGTGATTAGAATTTCTGTCTGGTAGTTGTCAATGGTGCGTAGCAGGCGGTATCCAAAATAACCCAGGGATAATCCCAGTAGGGCACCTCCAACTGTCTCCTGAAGGAAAAGTTTCAGTGTTCCTGTGAGAGAGACTGACTCGGGGTTGGTAACCATGCCGGCCAGGACAAGAAATACCACCACGCCAACACCATCATTAAAGAGTGATTCACCAGCAATTTTGGTCTCCAGGGAGCGGGATACGCCGACCGTCTTTAAAGTTGCCGCCACAGCGATCGGATCGGTCGGCGAGATCAGCGCCCCAAAGAGGAGGCAGTAGAGATAGGGCAAGCTGGCGCCTATCAGTTCAAGCAGTAGCCAGACAGCTGACCCAACCATCAGGGTTGACAACACCACACCCACTGAAGCGAGGCTGGCGATCACCCACTTCAGTTTTAGCAGGTCCTCAAGATTGATATGCAGGGCACCGGCAAAGAGCAGGAAACTTAACATTCCATGAAGAAGCGTGGTGTCAAAGTCGATGCTGTGGGCGACAGTGAGTACAGTGGCTCCAAGGTTGAAGGGCCCGACAGACCCAAGCAGGAGGAGGAGCAAAGAGACCCCAAGTGCCACCAGCATCACACCAATTGTTGCCGGCAAGTTTAAAAACTGTTGGTTAAACCAGGCAAATAGTGCAGTGATTGCTGTCAGAATTGCGGCGATATTGAGCAATGTCATGGCATCAACCCCCTTTTAATGTGAGCTGTGGCAGATCCCCTGCAAGTCCAGCGCCAACCAGGCCACCTCCAGTGATTAAGAAGGTCAAAGGAGCGACTGGAGTTCACTCTCTGTCCCCCAGTCAGCCAGAGGCCATCAGGGCCTCAATCGCATCTGCCTTCCGAGGCACCCCTTTGCTCAATATTTCACTTCCTCTGGCGGTCACCAGGAGATCATCCTCGATCCGGATACCAATCCCTCGGTAGCAGGGTTCAATGTCGTCTTCATCGGGGATATAGAGCCCGGGTTCGACCGTCATTACCATCCCAGGTTCCAGGACCCGCCACTGACCGTCCACTTTGTAGTTCCCAACATCATGAACATCCATCCCCAGCCAATGCCCTGTTCGATGCATGTAAAATCGCCGATAGTGCTCCTCTTCGAGAGCGATTTCTAGGGGGCTGTCAATCAACCCAAGGTCAATCAACCCGGCCGCTAACACCCGGGTTGCCGCAACATGGGGATCATTCCAATGATTGCCTGGTTTGATCGCCTTGACCGCAGCTTTATGGGCAGCGAGGACCAAGTCATAGAGTTGCCTCTGGGCTGGAGAAAAATACCCGTTAACTGGAAAGGTGCGGGTAATGTCAGAGGCATAACAGTCAACTTCAGCGCCGGCATCAATCAGAACCAACTCTCCATCCCTTAAGGTGTCTTTGTTGTCTATATAGTGAAGGGTGCAGGCATTTGCACCTCCAGCAACGATGGGGGGGTAGGAAGAGGGGAGTCCTCCTCGATTTCGAAATACATATTCAACTTCTGCCTGGAGCTGATATTCGGTCATCCCTGGCTTGCAGGTTTTTATTGCTCTTAAGTGCGCTTCGGCCGAAATTTTTGCTGCCTTGCGCATTAATTTGACCTCTGCGGGTTGTTTAAACAGACGCAGCTCATGAACAAGGTATCCAAGGTCAGCCAATCCGGAAGGGGCCCCGGTCCCTGAGCGGATCTTCCCCTTGACCTGGTTTATCGCTGAGATCAGGCGGGCATCAAAATCAGGGTAGCGGCCGAGAAAGCAGTGCACTTTCTTCTGGTTTTCGAGTAGTTGTGGCAGACGGTCCTCAAGCTCATCAATTGGAAAGGCCTGGTCAGCTCCAAAGTGGTCTAGAGCCCGAGTGAGGCCGATACGCGGGCCATCCCATTTCTCCTTTTCTGGGTCCGAACTCCTGCAAAAGAGCAGGAATTCACCCTCTTTTCGGTTTGGAATCAGAATCGCAACGGCTTCAGGCTCTGGAAAGTGGGTGAGGTAATAGAAGTCACTATCCGGTCGATAGGGGTGGTCGATATCTCCATTGCGACGAGAGAGGGCTGCTGTGGGGATAACAGCAGCACCCTCAACCATAAGTTGCATAAGATCTTGTCGGCGTCGGGCGTAAATGGAAGTGGTCACAATAATAGAACTCTCAGTTGGGTTGGGATGGGTACAGCTCGACAAAAATGAGATTTACCGCCACACGAAGGTATTCAACAATCTCAGTATAGGCGATCTCATCCGATTCATCTTCACCATCAAGGGCGGCACTGACAAAAGCCTGGATATCACCGGCGGCCTCCCTGGCCCCTTGGGGCAGGTCACCGGCATCATGAAAACCGTTATAAAACAGTCCTATGGTAAATCCCTGGCACCACTGGGCGAGCATATCGGTTCTCTCCCGGAGATCACAGCTGTCAGCCGGGAGGAGAGGTTCAAAGGTAAAGTTCTCGTCAGACAGGGCATCCATTGAGTATTTCAGTAACAGATCAAGAAAAACAATGCGCTCATCTGTCGCTCCCGAAGGCTCCGTCCCCTTCTCAAGAACCAGTGACTGCCAGCGGTTTCCTGGGATGGAAAGGGGATGGCTCGCTGCCAGGCCGGATGTCATGCCATGCAGCTCTGCCAGGGAGGCCTGGATCTCAAGCTTCTGCAGCTGGGAGTTCAATTCTGTATAGTCTAGAGTCATTGACTTTGCTGGTGGATAAGGTTGGGGTATTCTATCCTTACTGGCAGCATTTTTGGATCTTGGGCGTTGACCACCCTTCCAATAAACCCCTATAGTGGGATGTAGTAATAACAAATGGTTTTAACAGACCATCTAAATGGCGAGATAATTTTGTGACTGATGACCTAAAGAGCCTGGAAAAAAGTGTTGAAGACCTGGTGCACTTAAGTGAACGCCTTGCCGAGGAGAATCAGGCCCTGCGCAAAAGCAGGGAGAGCCTGATGAAAGAAAATGCACAACATCAGGAGAAGAGCCGAGTTGTGCACACACGGCTGAAGACGATTGTTGGTCGACTACAGGATTCAGGACTGGCCTGATGGGTAGTTCTCGAAAAAATAATGTGAATGTCTCTATTTTAGGGCGTGATTTCACAGTAGCGTGCCCTGAGGGACAGAAGGACCAACTGGTCGAAGCGGCTCGGTTTCTGGACAAGCAGATGAGAGAGATACAGGGTTCCGGAAAGGTTATCGGAATTGAACGCTGTGCCATTATGGCCGCACTCAATATTACCCATGAAATGCTCTCGGTTAAATCATCAACAGCTTTAGGGAAAGATGCAGGAAAAAGACTGCGTGCACTCAAAAAGAGAGTGGATGCGGCAGTAGAAGGCCAAAAGGAGCTGGCCATCTGAACAATTTGGCGCTGCCTGCGGTAGTCGAGGATGTCCTCGTATGCCCTTAGAACCTAATTTTCGCATAGGGAACCAGGTTCCAGGCACTGTTGAGCAGACCACGTTATACGTGGAAGGCCTGAAGTGTCGGGCCGGTACCCACTTGGACCTTTCGGTTCAAGGCCTCAGGGGGCCCACGACACAGGTGGGTAGCGCCATCTTCCTTGCACCACTTAGAGCCCTCGAACAACGAGCGTCCAGACTTTGAGCCCCGTTGATCATCAGAGAGCCGAACTGCGTCTTCAGAAAAGACAACTGAGGCGAGCACTCACTGAAGAGGAACAGGAGAGGGCGGCCTGGCAACTGGCGCGCCAACTCTCAACCCTTCCCCTCTTCCGAGGAGCCAGACACCTGGGTCTTTATGTTGCCAATGATGGAGAGATTGATCCTGGTTATATCCTCTCTATGGCCCAGAATCAGGGAAAATCCTGCTATCTGCCCAGACTCTCCAAGCTAAAATGGAGGCCCATGGTTTTTGCTAAGGACCACCCAGAGGCGGTATACGAGTTAAACCGATTTGGCATTCCTGAGCCGAAGACCTCTCATCGCAACACTCTTATAGCTCTGGAGCTTGACCTTCTGCTGTTGCCATTGGTTGCTTTCGACACTAAAGGGAACCGTCTGGGTATGGGGGGCGGCTATTATGATCGCACGTTGTCACATCTAAACAGGCAAAAGCAGTGGCGCCGGCCTCGGGTCATTGGCTTGGCGCATGAATTACAGAAGGTGGACCAGCTGAAAAATAAATCCTGGGATGTCACTCTGGACGGTATAATTACAGATCAACACTTTTATCCCGCTTCGATAGACGCTTAAGACCGTACTTCATCCTCTCTTTCCAACTTAAATGACCATAAAAATACTGGTACTCGGTGATGTGATAGGCAAGCCAGGGCGGCGGGTCCTGGAGCAGCAGCTGCCTCTTCTGCAGGACCACCTGAAGCTTGATTTTGTGGTCGCCAATGGTGAGAACCTGGCCGGAGGTTTTGGTATTACCCTGGAGCTGACCCATTTTCTCCTGGATCTGGGCGTCGACGTCATTACTTCCGGAAATCATATTTGGGATCAGCGTGAAACACTTGATTATATCGATAGTCAGCCCAGGCTCTTACGGCCACTCAACTACCCCGACAATCACCCGGGAAAAGGTTGGGTCGTCGTCGAGACCGCTGCCGGGATATCAATTGGGGTTATAAACCTGATTGGTACGGTTTTTATGCAGCCCGGTACAGCCTGTCCCTTCCGTGCGGTGGATAGGTTCCTTAAGCAGGAGGAAGACCGGCTTCCACAAATTCTCCTGGTGGATGTTCATGCCGAGGCCTCAAGTGAAAAAGTTGCGATGGGCTGGCACCTTGACGGTAGAGTATCGGCAGTCTTTGGTACTCATACCCATGTTCCGGCAGCAGATCATCGGATTCTGCCCGGAGGGAGTGCGTTTGTATCTGATATAGGGATGACAGGTTGTTATGATTCAGTGATTGGGATGAATACCGAAAAAGCACTTAATCGATTTATATTGAAATTACCAGAACGGCTTGAGGTGGCAAAAGGGCCGGCAACGCTTTGGGGTTTGGTGGTAGAGGTCGATGAGGTGAGTGGCAGAGCAACCGCTGTTACTCGAATTACCCTTCGAGATGGTGAGTCACTGGATCATTTGGGGCAATTGGCCTGACTATCAGGCTTTTTTAATCCCGGAGCCAGAGACCAGGCAGAGCTATTTAGAGAAAATGATGGTGATAAAAAGAGGTTTATGGACGCTGCTTTTACTGGTGGCATTTTTTTTACTGGCAGCCCAGGCGGTTGCGGCACAAAGGAGTGATCACACCATGGTCAAGCTGGAAACCACACTGGGTACTATTGTCATTGAGCTGTTTGATAGTGAGGCCCCGATTACCACCAAGAATTTTATCGATTATGTGGAGAGCGGCTTCTATGACAGTACTATTTTTCATCGCGTTATTCCCAATTTTATGGTTCAGGGGGGGGGTATGACCGCTGGAATGGCAGAGAAACAGACCCATCCACCGATTCAGAATGAAGCCAACAATGGGAAGAAGAATGAGGTGGGCACATTGGCAATGGCCCGCACATCAGATCCTCATTCAGCGACAGGTCAGTTTTTTATCAATGTTAATGCCAACAACTTCCTTGATTACCCGGGCCAGGATGGATGGGGTTATGCCGTTTTTGGCCGGGTCGTTGAGGGGCTCGATGTGGTGATGGAGATGAGTAAGATGGAGACGGGTAATTTTGGACACCATGGCGATGTTCCCAAACAGGAGATCTCGATTCAGTCGGCCCAAGTGGTTGCCGAAATTAAATTAGGGGTTGGTAAGCGTGATGAGTGACTGGATAACGCTCTCCTATGTGCTGCCCATACTGGTATCCCCTTTCAGCCTTGGCTTGTTGATTCTTTTGGGCGGACTCCTGTCTGCCCTCTTCCGGCGACAGCGAGTTGCCCTATGGATGACTGCTGTTGGGATCCTTACCCTGGCTCTGCCGGCGATGCCGCCTATAGGGATGAAGCTGGCAGCCACGCTTGAAGGGCATTTTACCCCTGTCTCGGCCGCTGACTCTGCCGAGGCTGATGTCATCATTCTTCTTGGCGGAGATGTGGGAATCCCGCTCACCCCCCGGGTGGCCAGTGAAATCAGCGGCAACCGGACGTTCCACGCATTCAGGCTGTTTCGTGCCGGCAAGGCACCCTATATCCTGATCACAGGAGGAAATAAATTTCTCCAGGACGGGGTCCTCCCTGAAGCACACTATATTGCCCAGATACTTCAAGAGTGGGGGGTGCCGGAAGCAGCCCTGATTGTTGAACAGCAGAGTCGAAATACTCGACAGAACGCAACCGCATCGGCACAACTCCTCAAAAAGAGGGGGCTGAAGAGCGTGTTGCTGGTTACTTCGGCATATCACATGCCACGGGCAGCAGGGACCTTTCGGACGCTTGGACTTGATATTCTGCCATCACCCACGGGCTTCAAAGCAGTCAACCGGAACCAGCCTAAGCTGCTCGACTGGATTCCCACTCTGCGGGGGCTAAGTC